>Ga0172368_10000174_pt1 | contig 88260 bp, 74 predicted proteins | sample Lak11m_FD_114540 | JGI IMG/M metagenome (GOLD analysis project Ga0172368, IMG submission 114540) | Freshwater microbial communities from Kabuno Bay, South-Kivu, Congo - kab_022012_11m | ecosystem: Environmental > Aquatic > Freshwater > Lake | place: Democratic Republic of the Congo: South-Kivu...
CCCTCTTATCCATCACACGGTCTGATTTATTATCAACTATATCAGGGGAATTTGATTCCCTGTTTTAATCTTGCTGATAAGATATAACGATGTTTCGAGTAGTACAAGAAAAAAATTAACGAGGCATATTTAATTCTCATAAGCTATTATAATTAAATATGTTATTGCATTGTGATATATATCACAAGTTATTTTCGGATGAGATATCTGATTTGATTTTAATCGGGATTAAGAATTTTTTACAGATTGAACGATTTATAGCGCGATTGAGCGATTAAAAAATTATCTGGAAGAAAAACTGCGTTCTTCTTTGCTTAAAAAATGGTTGTGCAACTTTGATGTTTTTATTGGAAATTCGTCAATCTATGAACTCACTAAAATAATGTCGTAAGGTTATTTAATCTACAGAATTGAACACCTGAATTAGAAGATAACTTAGTCTTCAATAACCTGCGGTCCAGTCAGGGGGAAACCTGTAACCAGGAAAAATTGAAAACAAGCGTATTCATCAAGCTAAATGATAACCCTGAGGAGTATGAATTGTGCACCCATCCCGCAAAGCGGGAAACCTGCTGCCTGGAATAATCGAGGGAAAGTGTATTCAACCAGTTAATGGTAAACTGTGGCTTGTACCCACGGCAGGAATCGAACCTGCGACCTGCGGTTTAGGAAACCGTCGCTCTATCCCCTGAGCTACGTGGGCAAATTGCAACTGCAAATTTACTAAAATTCGGAAAAATATCCGCTTCTTTTTTCTTTGATTATTGAACCTTTTCAATTAAGTTTTAAATTACGCATCCTTTTTATGAAGTAAGTATCATTTATTATTGTTAGGAAATAATTTGTTCAAAAAATTTATATTAATAGCCCTTCTGGCAATTACTCTTAAAGGACAAACGCGCCAATTCGAATTTTATGGTTTTGGTCAGGTTGATTTTGAAACATCAAACGAATTTTTACCTGTGCGGGTCATAAATCAGAACAGAATCAACCTGATAGGTGAATACCTTCCTGTTACAAAAATAAGAATACTTGGCGATTCTGAATTCAGTTATGGTAAAGACCCGAATTCGGAAAAATATTCAGCGAAAGCGTTGATTTCGCGACTATGGGCAGAATATTCCTTTGCACCTGAATTCAAAGTGCGAGTTGGCAGAATGCTTACTCCCTTTGGACTATATAACCTGATACATGATGCTTCAGCAACTTACTATTCAGTCTATCCCCCTCTGATGTTCGTTCCGATCCAGCTTTTTCCGAATACTCCACCCCAAAGATTGTATGGAAAGTATATCACAGGCCTGGAAATCCTTGGAGTTATAGAACTGAACGATGAAGGTGAACAGATTGAATACTCCTTTGGTACCGGAAGCGGCAGAGGAACAGGTAGGAATTATTTGAATCCGTTCACAAATACAGCGTTCACAGGCAGACTTGCATATCGTCCTTCATGGTTCTGGGGATTTCAGGCCGGAACTTCATTTTATATCGATAATAATCCGAGAGGTATCGCTGGAAGGAGGAACGATCGTGAATCCTCATATAGTATCGATCTTCAGTATGAGGATGATCAGATGCAGATCCAATCTGAAGGAATGATGGCAACTTTTTCGGGATTATCAGGAGATCGGCAGGCAGGATTTATCGCCTACATTCAATTCGCGTACACAGCGTTTGCCTCTCTTACCCCTTTTATTAATTATAGTGTTGTGCAACCTGACAGCCGTAATCCTGAGTCAGGTTTTGACAGGACAAATTTTGGACTAAACTATGCATTCAGTCCCTGGTTTTTTATTAAGGGTGAATACCAGTTCCATTCTGTCGAAGAAAATTTATTCAGGAAAGAAAGTTTTGAAGTATTAAAATTCACATTTGCATTCGCATTCTGATAAGATATGAAATCACTGCGAATTAACATCTTCGTACTAATTCTTTTATTTTTTCCTGTTTTCCAATATGCTCAAACTTTTGTAATCAGTCAGAGCAATAAGGTTGAATCAGTTTCTATGGCTGAATTGAGGAACATATTTTTGGGGAATAAACTGACCTGGGAAGGTGGGACACTGATCCGCATTGCAGATTATCCTATGGATGATGCTTTGAGGGTTAAATTCAGTTCTGAAATACTTAACCTCGCTCCAAGAAATGTAGTGATGAAATGGATAAAAGTGTCGCTCAGCGGTAAATCGGTGCCTCCGCAAATATTCCGCCAATCTTCTGAATTATTGCACTTTATAAGAGCAAATGAGGGAGCGATTGGCTATATTGATGAAAAAACTGATGTCCCTGAAGGAGTAAAAATTTTACGAATAGATTAGCTTTTCCCAAACTGAATTCTTATTTCAGGACTCTCCGAAGCAGGTTGATCCTGATATCAATCTCCGGTCTTTTACTGATCTCAGTGATCTATTTTATTGATACCGGTAAAATGATACGCTCTCTGTTTGAGGAAACTTTCACAAAGTCTTCAATCAAGACTCTCGAAACAGTGAAACTCGGCATCGAAGTTGGCGTTTCTTTTGAGAGCCTGGAAACAATAAATACGGTCTTTAATTTTGCAAAAAATGATGAGGCCCTTTCATTTATCGTTCTTACAATAGATGGTGAAATTTTTGCAAATTACCCGGAGAACAGGAGTTTCTCATTAGATGAACTTGGACGACTCGTAAATTCACAGAACTTGCTGGATTCACTTTATGTTGTTAAAAGTGGCTGGCATTCCAAGATTGGTGATGGTGAACTATTTCTTGGTTTTAAGACTGAGCAGATCAGTATATATCAAAATAAAATGATCCGGGAACTGGGAATTATCAGTTTTATAGCCCTCATAATCACTGCAATTATTATTGTGGTTTTTTCTTCGAATGTAACAAAACCCTTGCTCAAACTTAGACAAACGACCGAAAAGATCAGACAGGGTGACCGCAGCCAAAAAGCCGATGAAGAATCAGGCGGATTTGAAGTTATCAGCATGGCTAAAGCGTTTAATGAGATGGTTGGACAAATTAACAGCACTCAGAAAGCTCTTGAGACAGAACTTATTGAAGCTTCAAAATTTGTAAGAGCCTTACTGCCCGAACCTTATGATAAGGAAATTAAAATAGACTGGAGATTTTTACCATCATCAGAGTTGGGAGGCGATTCTTTCGGCTACCAGAAAATAGATGATGATAACCTGGTTTTTTATCTTCTGGATGTATCCGGTCATGGGGTTGGAGCTTCCCTGTATTCGACACTTATATTGAATATGATAAGGGAAATGAATGCTCCGGATGCTGATTATCGAAATCCGGGAAGCGTTCTTACTTCACTCAATAATTTTTTCCAAATGGAAAGATACGGCAATCATTTTTTCACAATCTGGTACGGTGTGCTCAACCTTCGCACTAATGAAATCATTTACAGTTCCGGTGGTCATCCCCCGGCACTTATTATCCGACAGAACCAAAACGGGGAAAAACCTGACATCCTTACTGTAGGAACAAAAAATATGATCATGGGAGGGTTGCCCGAAGTAAATTTTAGTTCGGAAAGAATTCAGATGCAAAAAAATGACCGCCTTTACCTTTTCAGTGATGGAATTTTTGAACTGACAAAAAAGGATGGCATTCTTCTCACATTTGCAGAGTACAAAAATTTTTTACTTTCTGAAGTTCAGAAAGAAGGAAGCGGACTGGATTCAATTATCAATTTATCTAAAACGATCCAGGGCAATGAAAAATTCCAGGATGATTGTTCAATAATTGAAATCAGATTTACTTAATTCCTCAAGATCATAACCAATTCACATAAAACTGATAATCCGATTAGAGCTTATCACCTCATGCAGGATTAATGTCAGGGATTTACTCCCGTATGGCAATCGACGCATAACAAGTCCTTCCATGCTTCATCAATATTCGTCGGGTGCTTAAATTCCAAAGGTTTATTCATTGCAGAGACAACAAGATTATCTTTTGAACCCTGTGCGGTAATAACATGGCATTGGTTACAATCATTTTTTATGGACTTTCCGTCCATGCTCACATGCAGATTGTCGTGACATCGAAAGCAGCCATTAAACTCCATATGACCAATATGATTTGGATAGAAATTCCACCTGACACGCATCTCCGGAAAGATATTCTTAGAAAATGCTGCCTTAATACCCTCGATTGCCCTGGCTATTAATTCTGGACTTGCCATGTTGGTGTAATTTTCGGAGTAATACTTTTTGATAGTACTCTCAATATTCAGATGTGCTTCATCAGTTGAAGAATATTCTTTATCACAGATTTCCATAGAAAGTTCTTTAATTCCAGGAAGCTCTGCCGGAATTGCACCTGATGCTATTGCTTGATTAATAAAAAACGCGGGCGGGTTATAATTATGTGAAGGTCTGTTATGACAGTCCATACAATCCATTGTTCTTACTTCAAGTGAATCAAACATTTTCGGATCGAGTTTGAATTGTTCATCCTCATAGATAGTGACCTCCCCTGTTTCAAGATCGGTATATCTTACCCACGGGATCATTTCCCGCTTATAGTCGGTAGCTATGTAATCAATTTTTACTTTAGGATTTATATGCCAGTGAATCCCTTCATTTAGCCCTCCTGCACTATGCTGTCCGCTGACCTTCATCAGCATATCAATGTTCCATTCGGTATTCCTCTCATCGGTTATATAGTGTTTGAAAGATCTGACTTTCCTGTCATAAAATTTTTCAGGCCAGTGACATTCTTCACACGTTTCTCTTGCGGGACGTAAATTCCTGACTGGAGTCTCTATCGGTTTTGGATAAACATTTGCAAGAACTGCATAGACCTGATACAAACCTGAGAGTTTGGATTTGGCGTACCAGTCTGCACCGCTTCCAACATGGCAGTCAACACAAGCAACCCGGGAATGAGCGGAATTCTGATATGCAGTAAATTCAGGATGCATTACGGAATGACATAGAGTGCCGCAAAATTCTGTTGATTCAGTATAATGAAAAGCTTCATAGCTTCCAACTGCTGAAAAGAGTAAAAAGAATGTTGTACCTATCGAGAAAATAAAAAAGGCGTTTCTGGTCCGAAGGTCATTAAAATCAATCTTAGGCCAGCGTTCACCTGGGGATTTATCAGGTTCTTTGGATCTGCTTTTGCGATACATACCTATCGGTATCAAAATCAGTCCTGCCACAAGGAATGAAGGCAGAATTATGAATGTAACCAACCCAAGATATGAACTACCCTGATTCAAAAAAACTGAAATCGCGAAAAGAAAGACTATCATAAATAGACTGATCAAGGATATTGTTGCGCCGATAATGGTTATCCAATTGTGAGTGGACTTAGGTAGTTGTATTTTCATACCAGTATTCCTCAATATTTTAATTTACTTTCATAAATAAGTTAAAATGGCATTTTATCTTTTTTAAGATGATTATAATAATGATTTTTTAGGGTTCGGACAAGATTTCTGGTCCAATAATATCTCATTTAGAAGGGGATATTTAAAATAAAACAGGTGATCTTCAAAACATATTCTCAAAATTGGTTCGCGCCACCGGGATACGTTCGTTTTTCAGATCACCTGATCAAGGGGAGATACGATCCATTCCAGAGGAATGGATCAGGATAAAATTTTTAATTTTTCACTTATAAATTATATCAGCATTATACAACAAAAAGTTCCAGAAGTTCAATTCAAATATAGCTGTTTTAAATGTTTTTGTTTGTGACGCAGGTCTATTCAGTCAAAAATCCATTTAAGGGATAGATTTCAGGCTTATCCCCACAAATAAAAACAAAAAGCCCTTCTGAATTGCCTAAATCAAGATCAGTTAATAGTTTTTTTGATTTTTTTTTCATACAGACTACTCCCAGAATTTTTTTTTATATATTTGTGGTTAGTTCTTTAAATGAACTCGTCGTGATTTGCGGCTGCTTGCAACGACATTAAACAAATGCTAAAATGCTTTGTAGTGAAATGACCCTCGCTACCGGCAACAAAAAACCGCGCCGGAGGCGAGGGTTTTTTGTTTTATGGGATTTGAGCCATATTGCAGCCAGACTGCTAAAAAGGCATAACAAAGGTTAATCAGTTTCAACCCTCTGTTGGTCTTCGGCAGAGGGTTTTTTATTTAATAACCTTTTTATAGGAGACTTTTTATGTCAAAACAGTATCTTTTCACTTCCGAATCTGTATCGGAAGGTCATCCGGATAAAGTTGCAGACCAGATATCCGATGCAATCCTGGATGCACATCTTAAAATTGACCAGTTTTCGAGGGTTGCCTGCGAGACGCTGATTGCAAAAAATCTTGTTGTTATTGCAGGGGAAATATCCTCGGGAGCGAGTATCGATTTCCGTGAAGTAGTTAGCTCAGTGTTAAAAAATATTGGTTATTCCGATTCTGCCAGCGGTTTCGACACCGACAATTTCAGACTCGAGCTGAGCATATCAAAACAGGCTGGTGAAATTGCAGGCGGAGTCTTCAATAGCGGCAAATCATTGGGGGCTGGTGATCAGGGGCTTATGTTCGGCTATGCCGTAAGGGAAACGCCGGAATTATTTCCGCTTCCTATCTCCCTGTCAAATAAACTGCTGATTAAACTTCGTGATTTAAGAAAAAGCAATGCGGTTTCATTTCTTCGCCCGGATGCCAAATCCCAGGTAACGATCAAATACGAAGGGAATATTCCTGTTAAGGTCGAAAAAGTTGTGATCTCAACTCAGCACTCTCCCGATGTCGATCAGAGCGTTATCAAAGAATTTATTATAGAGGATGTAATAAAAAATGTAATCCCTCAGAGACTCATTTCCGATTCCATTCAATATCTGATCAACCCCTCGGGCAGCTTTGTTGAAGGCGGTCCGTTGACCGACACCGGGCTGACCGGCAGAAAAATAATCGTTGATACTTATGGCGGGAGCTGCGCGCACGGCGGAGGCGCCTTTTCCGGAAAGGATGCCACAAAAGTTGACAGGTCGGCGGCTTATGCTGCAAGGTATGTGGCGAAGAATATCGTTGCTTCCGGCATTGCCCGATCCGCAACTGTGCAATTAGCTTATGCAATAGGATATCCTGAACCGGTATCGTTCTACATAAAGACTCAGGGTAATGGCAGACTTGATGATTCGCAATTGGCATCACAATTACTAAACATTTTTGATCTCAGCCCGTCAGGGATAATTGAGCAGCTAGATCTGCGAAGACCGATATTCGGGAAAACGGCTGCTTACGGACATTTTGGCAGAGAGGATTCGGACTTTACCTGGGAAAATACTGATAAAGCGACTGTGATCAGAGACATATACCATAAGAATCAGAGGCGCTATAAATTTATGGAATTTTTTGTCTGACTATTTAGGTCTAAACTGTTTCATTCTGTATTCCCATGTTAAACTATACAGATTTAGAAAACATGTAAAAATCAAAGAAATATTTATGTGATTACAAAAATGTCATCCCAAAAGGATGGCATTTTTTTTGAACATATCCGGTATATCTTTCCCCCAAACACCGGAGCAATTTGATGAACCTGCTACATTTGATAATAGGAAGAATATTCCTATATTATCTTTGAAAATTCATTGAGAACTGATACAATGACTAAGAAGAAAATCCCCTACGGTGTTTCCAATTTTGAGAAAATAATTAATGACAATTACTATTTTGTTGATAAAACAAAATATATTGAATTAACAGAAAATCTCAATGAGCCTAATCTCTTTTTCCTCCGGCCCCGTAAGTTTGGTAAGTCATTATTTATCTCCCTGCTTCAATATTATTATGGAATAGAGCATAAAGATAAGTTCGATAAACTCTTTTCTGAATACTATATCGGGAAAAAACCTACGCCAAAAGCTAATAGCTACTATATACTGAAATTTGACTTCAGCGGGATTGATACTCAGGACACAACAACGACTTATAATGGTTTTAGGCATAGCGTTAAAAACAGTATTGAATTATTCTTAAGAACTTACGGACTTCTTAATGAAAGTGAATATGAAGAAGTGCTTAGACAGGATAGACCAAGTGAAATTCTAAGAACGCTCCTGGTAAAAATAGAAAAAAACGCAAATGACAAAAAAATATTTATCCTCATTGACGAATACGATCATTTCACAAATGAATTAATATCATTCAGGTTAACAGAATTTAAGGAGATAGTATCGAGAAACGGGTATGTGAGAAAATTCTATGAAGTAATAAAGACAGGCACCGGCAGCGGAATAGTTGACCGGTTTTTTGCAACAGGTGTAACTCCGGTAACCCTCGACAGTCTCACAAGTGGATTTAATATCGGTAAAGATATGACGACCGATTTCAGATTTAATGAGATGCTCGGTTTTACTGATGAAGAAGTAAAATCTATTCTTGAATATTATGAAGTTAAAAATTCAGCCGAAATGATGTCTGATCTGCACAGACTTTATAACGGGAGTCTTTTCAGCAGAACGGCAAATACTCGGATGTATAATTCCAATATGGTTTTGTATTTTATGAGTGAGTATCAGCCGAGGAATAACTACCCCGATAAACTGATTGATACCAATATAGCAAGCGATTACAGCAAAATAAAGAATATTTTCTACCTCAATAATTCATCTGATCATCAGCAGAAGTTAAATGAAATTATCACAGAAGAAGAAACCACTGCAGTAATAACTGAAAAATTCAGTTTTGAGCGGGAATTTACCCCGGATGATTTCGTTTCGCTGCTGTTCTATAATGGTATGATAACTATTAAAGAAACAGGTTTAAGCCGAATAGTCTTTAAAATTCCTAACTACGTAATAAAAGAAATCTACTGGAGTTTTTTTGCCGCATTAATTGAAGACAACAATAACATACGACTAAAAACTGACAGAATTATGACATCTTTGGAAGATTTAGCCTTAAACAACAATATGGAACGATGGATAGGAGAGATAGAAAAAGTTCTTGAATTACTGAGCAACAGAGATTACCAGAATTTTAATGAGAAGTACGTAAAAATGTTATTTATTACTCTTGCCTCATTATCCCAGCTCTATATAATTAAGAGCGAAGCAGAGGTAGAAGGAGAATATCCTGATCTGATGTATCTGTTCAGAAAGCCGTATAAACCCAATTACCAGTTCCTGATAGAATTAAAGTATCTGAAGAAAGGTGAATCTAAAAAACTTGGCAAAACAATGGAATCAGCAAAAGAGCAAGTTAACCGATATTTACAAAAACCGGAAATAAGTGAATTAGATAATCTGAAAATATATACAGTCGTATTTGTCGGCAAAAAAGGTCACTTTTCTGAATTGCAAACTGGCAATAAATAAAAGAGGCTGCCCTCCGGGACAACCTCCCAAAAAATATTTCTAAATAAATTTTAGCGGGTTATTTTTTCTTGATATAAATATTGTCAAATTTGGTTTTAAGTATTAGTTTTTCTCCCCCGCCATTTATTTCATATGTGCCGGAAACCGTTCCGTTTGTGGCTGTTTTATCAGAATCCGAAACAGGAAAATCAGAAACAATTCTGAATTCATCATCATCGCTTTTCCAGCGGGCTGGTACATTTATTTCGGCAATTACAGTAACTCTTGCGTCAGAAGGCAGTGTAAGAATGATTTCACCATTCTCATTAATTACCTTTCCACCTTTAAAATTATCACCTGTCAGTTCAATTTCAATTCTCCCGGCCTGAGTTCTGATATCTATTGCTGAGGCAGCATTTTTAACTTTGATATTGCCGCCTTTTGTTTCGGCATTAACACTTCCTGCCGATGATCCTACAATGATATTACCCCCGAAAGTACTGAGTTCCAGATCTTTCTTCCCCTCTTTTACTGAGATTGTGCCGCCAAAAGTTTCCACGCGGGATTCGCCGTCCAAAACTCCTATCTCAATATCGCCGCCGAATGTCTGTATATCAGCTTTACCGCCGGCCTTTTGGATAACTATATCACCACCCATCGTTTTGACGTTTGCTGAATTCCCGTCTAGTGAGCCTGCTGTAATATTGCCCCCTTGTGTTTTGATTGTGATCTCACCCTTGATATCTTTAACCTCGATATCTCCACCCATAGTATTCAGATAAGTTTCCCCGCTGATATTTCCGGTAGAAATTTCGCCCCCATTAGTTGAAAGTTTAACTTCTCCTTTAATATCACCCTCAAGTTTAATATCTCCGCCGGTAGTTCTCACATCAAGATTAAATTCCGAAGGGAAACTAACTTCGAACTTAACATCCCCGGACCAATTCCATTCAGAATTGTACCGGACAATGATTTTATTTCCTTGTTTTTCCATCTCTAAATTTTCAAGATCATCTTTATCAATTCCTTTTACCATAATCCGGACTTCGTTTTTATCCCAGGCGAATAATGATACATCTCCGGGACTCACGCGCATTTCCAGATCATCGCCTTTCGCAGCAGGAAAACTTTTAATTTCTTCCTGCTGATTTTGCATCCTTTCATTAAGGCTGTATTTTTGATGTTCTACTCTGCTTTTGATCAATTTACGGCCTTCGGTTTTTATAAACGCATAATTTCCTGAGTATGCAATAAAAAGCAATAAGAGAACAGTCCTAAATATTGTTTTTGATCTTTTCATTTTGAAGCCTCCTGCAGAAGCATTTCTGCTCTAAGTTTTATAAAATCGTTATTGTCATTTTTTGCAGAATTTCTAAGTGTCTCAATCATAAGTCCTTCGAATCCCGCCCCGTCATATTGTAGAGAAGAAAGAATATTAATGGAAAATATTCTGTTGCCGGCATTATTATCATTGGCGAGAGCAAAAAGAATAACATCCCTTATTTCTTCGTCATAAGGATAAGCTGCCAGTAAATTGAGCGCCTGACGTCTCACTCCTGGATTATCGTCATTTTTAACTGCGAGTATCAGCACCTTTTTGATAGATTCGTCGAGGATGAATTTCGATGGATTCTTCTGGTCTGCGATATTGGTAAACGTTTTGAGTTTTGCACCGGCGTTTCCACTTGCTGTAAGTGATTCCGATATAAGCCTGAATTTTAGATCATCCTCTGTTAGTCCGGCATATTTTAATGAACCCGCTTTATTTTCCGGAGATTCGATTATGATATCCGTATTGGATTTAGCAGCAATCAAATCCTCGCTGGTCTCTATCTGCTTTTCAGTGATCATAGACTCCTGTAAACCTTTCTCAATTCCTTTATCTAATCCCTCAAAAAGCCAGAATCTTCCTATTAAAAAGCCGGCAAGAATCAATGCAAATCCATAACCAATATATTTTATTCTATAAATGTTCAAATAGTCACTGAGAGATTCAATCAAAGATAATTTTTCATTTTCTTTATTTCCGTTTCCGATATTATTTAGTAATCTGAACCGTTCTGTATCAAAATCAATATTTTGCACAGAATTGATTTTAATTTGTTTAAATACCTCAATAAAGGAAGTGTACTTAATAAATTCTTTGAGACATGAGGGGCAGACTTCTGTATGCCGCTTCAATTGCTCAAGCTCCTCCGTTTCTATTTCGAGGATTCTGTACTTTTCTAAAAGATTAGTATAATATTCTTCGTTCATATTCATTCCCTATAAATTAAATATAAGGTTCCAAATTTTTTCTCAATACTCCGGATGCATTAAATATATATCTTTTAATTGTCCCTTCACCGCATCTCATTATTTTCGCAATTTCCCGAATTTTAAGTCCCTCAAGATATTTAAGAGTGATTGCCATCCGCTGTCTTTCCGGAAGAGCTTCCATCATGTTTTTAACTTTTACTATCAATTCATCCCGAATATATTTTTCATGAACATCGTTTTTGTGATCAATTGGTTCATGAGCAATCATGGCAACACCGTCCACATCATGTGAATAATCATTCAGCGATTCCATTTTTCGCTTTTTACTAATCCTGTAAAATGAATTGCATACATTTACCGAAATCCTGTATAACCAGGTTGAAAATTCACTTTCCTGATTAAACTTTTTAATGGCTTTATGGACCCTCATAAACACTTCCTGATAGATATCTTTCATATCTTCAGAACTGTTTCGGTAGGAGTATGCAATACTCATAACAAAATGCTCATACCTTTTTACGAGTTCGCTAAATGCGTCCATGTCTCCTTCTTTGATTTTCGATATCAGTTCTATATCAGTCAAATTACCAGTCTTTCTTTATTAATTAGACTCAGGTTTGTAAAATTTGTTGTAATAGTGTGCACCCAAATTTTGTATGCATATTTTACTATGATAAATTTAGGCTGATCAGCTTTCTGATCAAAATTTTCATCAATCCGGTTAAAATTACCAAAAATAGTGGTTAGTTGTTCTCCAGGACACAATGAAATTGATTATATTACGTTATATTAACGAACCAGTAATAATTTCCGGTTTTAATGAAAAAAGAAGCAAAAATACTCATTGCAGATGATGATGCAGTTCTTTGCGAACTTCTTCAGGACGAATTAACTCATGAAGGTTATACAACTGAATTTGTTCTTGATGGAAAATACGCACTCGAAAAAATTGAACAAAAAAAATATGATATACTTCTGCTTGATCTTGAAATGAAGGAAGTTCATGGCGAAACTGTACTGCAGAAAGTCAGGGAAAGCTATGAAAATTTAATGGTAATTGTTCTGACTGCAAAATCGGATGTAAGAACAGCCATCAGTTGTATCAGGGATGGCGCATACGATTTTATCACTAAACCCTACGATCTCGATGTTCTGTTACTTACAATAGACCGTGCACTCCGCCAGAAAGATCTCATTGAAAAAAATCGAATACTTGCGAACAGGGTTGAACAGGCAAGACCAGGAAAAATAGTCGGAGAAAGCATAGTAATGCGGGACCTAATCAATCTTGCTGAGAAAGCCGCTAAATCCGATTCGAATATTCTGCTTCAGGGTGATACAGGCACAGGGAAAGAATTGTTTGCAGAGTTTATCCACCAGAATTCAAAAAGAAACAACAAACCGCTCGTAGTAATAAATTGCGCCTCACTACCAGATCAGTTGATCGAAAGTGAACTCTTCGGATATGAAAAAGGTGCTTTCACTGATGCAAAAACATCCAAGCAGGGACTTGTTGAAATTGCAGACGAAGGGACACTCTTTCTCGATGAAATCGGTGAATTGAGCCTTGCTCTTCAGCCGAAACTCCTTCGATTCCTTGAAAACGGAGAATTCAGAAGAATCGGAGGTGTCAGCAGTCAAAAATCCAATGTCAGGGTTATCGGGGCTACCAATAAAGACCTCATGAAGGAAGCTGAAAACCATAATTTCCGAAGGGATCTGTTATTTAGATTAAATGTCATAACTCTTACTATTCCGCAGTTGAATAAACGCGGCAGGGATATTATTCTGCTCGCTGAATATTTCCTAAAGAAAAAATCTCCCTACCGTTCTCTGAAAAAACTTTCAAAAGAAGCTGAACTCTATCTGATGGCTTACGATTTCCCGGGAAATGTTAGAGAACTCGAACATATTATTGAAAGAGCAATCATTTTTTCTGACGGAGAATATATTCGTATCGAGGATCTTAATCTTACAAACAAAGTCGAACAAGAAACAAAAAACAGGGTGCATTTAGGCGAAGAGATTTTTTCCCTGGAAGAATGGGAAAAAATTCATATTAAAAATGCACTTGTTTATAACAATTACAACCGTGAGGAGACCGCAAGGGCTCTCGGTGTCAGTCAGAAAACTCTTTATACAAAGATTAGAAAATACAATTTGATATAGTGGCTAAAAAAGAAATCGAAAATGCAATAACTCTGATCAATGCGATCACCGATCTCACTTCCTCGAATGGGACTGGTATTGCTTTCATCGATTTAAATGGAAATTTGATCCGCTCGAATTTAATCTTCGATTCTCTGATGGCCGAAAACAATTTTTCAGCTTTCTGGTACGAATTGGTTGAATTCACTCTTAATGGGAAAAAAGCTGATTTCGAAGAACATATGATCACGGAAAAGAAATTTTTCTCTTCAAAAATTTCTTTTAATGAAAATTCAGAATTTTACATTTTTATTTTCCCTGAAGCCGTAAATTCAACTGATATAAAAACAAAACATGATAGAACTGAAATCCGGGCTTTTTCTCACGACTTGAATAACATTTTTAATTCTATTCTTAATATTTCCGAAATGTTATTAGCTGATGAATTGGTGATTAAGGAAATACTCCGGTTTGTAGGTTTGATAAAAGATGCTTCACTACGAGGTGTTGAGATTAATAACTTAATACTCCGCCAGAAAAAAGATGAAAGTCAGGATATAGGAAGCATCCATTTCAGGCATATTATAGAAAAAATAATCAGCCATATTGAGTTCAATCTAAATAAAGGAATAAATATCAATTTCACCTGCCCGGGAAACCAGTTCAAAATACTTGGAAGAGAAATCGATTTTTACCGGATCATCTACAATCTGATAATAAATGCTATTGAATCAATAGATAAAACAGGTAATATTTTCATAAGTATCGAGAATAATATTGGGATCTCGACTCTTGATAACGCGGAGTTGAAGAACAGCCATGTCAAACTTACAGTAAAAGATGATGGCTGCGGCATTCCAAAGGAAATCAAAGCGGGAATCATTAACGGAGGAATCAGCACAAAGATTAAGAATTATGAGGGCGGACTTGGATTGAAGATTGTCCGTGAACTTGTTGAAAAATACAATGGAACTATAAGACTAAAAAGTGAACTGAATGAGGGAACAACTTTCAGCATCTACTTCCCCACCAGTGATATAATCTCCGGAACCGCCACTACTGGTAAAAGATCAAAAATTCTTATTGCTGAAGATGAATTAACTGTTAGAGAATTGCTTACCGAATTATTTCAGTTTCATCAGTTTGAGGTTATCACTGTCAGTTCTGCAGACAGCATCTTAAAAGAATTTGAAAAATCTCCGGATATTGCTATAATGTTGATTGATAAAAATCTTCGGGGAGGCGACGGACTTGAGGCTGTGTTGAAACTCCGTGAGAAAAATTATTTAAAACCTATTATCCTTGCTTCCGGATCCGCAGTTGAGGAGGGTATGTCCCCAAAAGAAAAAGAAATCGTCGATCTTATCATTAAAAAACCTTATAATTTTGAGCATTTGCTCTTTACAATCAACAGGCTACTCTGAAATATTTTCTTTCTCGCTATTAAGTACAATCATCTTAAGATTATTTACATAATTCATAAACACCGGATTCTTGATTGACCGAAGTTTTTCAAGAATTGTATTAATATTCCTGGCTGCATTTTCTATAATCATAACCTTCTTATTAATCATTTCCCTATCAGGCTCTTCCTGACTCAGGTGCCGTTTTATCGCGGCAATCGAAAGATTTATCAGCGTGAGCGGTTGCTTTATCTCATGGTCAGCCGTAATTACAGTTGCAGCAAAAGTATTAATCTTTTCAAGTTCAAGAAGCCGCTTATTCGCTGCACTGAATCTTAATGCAGAACTTATCCTGGCAATTAACTCAGTATTATTAAATGGTTTTTTAATATAGTCAAAGGCTCCTGATTGCAATCCTTTTTTAATATCTTCGGGACCCGAGAGCGCAGTTACGAGAATCACAGGAATGTTCTTTGTTCTCTCATTTGCGATAAGAGTAGAACACGTTTCGAATCCTGATATTCCCGGCATCATAATATCGAGAAGGATAAGATCGGGCTGCTCGTTAATTGCTTTTTCAACAGCCTGATAACCGTCACCGGCGGTTATCACATCAAAACCTACTTTTCCGAGCCTTTCATTTAGAATATAAAGATTATCCGGCTGGTCGTCAACAATCAGTATTTTATTCTTTTTCATTTTTTCCTGCAAACGGAAATATATTTTCTTTAAGAAATTTTGGGAATAATCCGGATTCAAAAGCAGCATCCATACAATTTACTTTCCGGCAGCTACAATTTTTCTGATCGAATATATTTCAGTTGTTGTTAAATATAAAAAATCCTCATAATTCAGAAGCGAATACTGAGAACAAGGTTCGAATGCCATTTCAAGAAAACCCGGATTAAGATATTCCGGCTCACGGATCACAACATATTCGTTGGGTAATAAATCAGTTCTTTTAGCTGCTATCCATTCACCTTTGAAATTATTGACATTTATTTCTTCAATAACCACACTGCTGTCCCTGAGCATCTTGTATTCCTGAACTAAATAATCAGGAGGCAGATTGTCTATACTCTCGATAATCAGCGAATTTCGGGATGCCCAGTTGAGAAGATTTGTATCAGTCCTGCTTATCATGTAGCCAAAACAGCTACTAACCTTGAGCTTTGGTTGAATAACTGAATGAAAATTTTCAACTGAAAGCACAGTATCTCTGCCGGATGAAAGAGATAACATATTCAGTTTAACAGGCTCGCCAGAATAAATATGCTCTGCTCTGATCACCGCTGAATCATTTTCCTGATATTTAATAGCGGCATTCTTAAGCAGTTCTTGTATTTTAAGAGAATTTTCTGCACAGAAATTAATAAATGCAGCCATACCATTCATCTGCGAATTCGCACGTCTCTCAAGGTTATCAACAGAATCCCGCCCGTTCTTCCCCTCCTGAATGAATGAAAATATATTTTTCATTCCCGAAGACTGTCTTCCATCATCAATATCAGTGGTGCTGAACCGCATTCTTTTCTCATCTGGCGGACCCCCGACACAGTATTCTCCGAAAATATAACCTCTCTCTGCCATAAATTCCGCAATATATGGTATCACTATACTCTTGGAAAAATCGATAATTGAATTAGCAATATTCGGATTTGTAAGACAACCTGTTTCAACATCATCATTTTTTAAGTATCCGAATTTCTTCCAGGATTCAGAATATGGATAATATTCATGCACATCAAGTGCTGCAAATGGTTTGATTCTGTCTATTACTTTGTGAAGAGCAATGACTTCGGGCTGCATTTTGATAAGATGATCTCTGTTAAGATCTTTGCCATTTCCGTTTCTTCGCATATTTTTTTCATTGCCATCAGGATTTATCTGCGGTATAATATAGATGTCAATTTCTTTTAGGGCATCTTCAAAATCACCTGATGCAATTTGCTTAATGAGTAATAGCGCTGCTTCTTTGCCCCCATGCTCATTACCATGCTGCTGGGCAAAGATGATCAAGGCGGGCTTAACAGAACCGCTTGAAGCCCTTACCAGAAATATTTTCCTGCCAGACTGAAGTTCTAATATTTTTTCAGCATTTATTTTTTCTGAATTCGTGTCTGCTCTGAGCAGGAATTCTTCGAGTTCCACATAAGATGTTAAGTCCCGGTAATTCTTCGATTCGGCAGGAGTAACAAAAATTTGCTGACTAAAAACTACTTCCGAAAATGTCAGCAGAATAATAAAAAATATTTTCATTTTAGAACCACTATTTTGTGCGATTTTACTTTTGAACCATTTTGCAACATAATAAAATATACTCCGGAACTTAGATTCCGCTCAACAGAATTGATCGGTAACTTTAAAGACCTGTTACAATACCCCTCAAAGATTACCCCTTGCGCCTCACCTAAAATATTCCATAGAGATATTCTCAAATGGCTCCGGTCTTTAGTTTGAATGTATAAAGTAGCGTTCGGATTGAAAGGATTTGGATAAACACTGACCGTAAAATCGTCTGGCAGAATGGATGCCGGTTGCACACTATTGACATTATTAAAACTCCTGCTCAGGAGGGAATATGAATTCACGAAATTTGTAACTGAATACCGGAGATTATCTGCTGCTACAGATTGCCGTGGAGAGTTCGCTCCTGACATTATATATTTTGACTTGTCAGTTTTTCTTGATTCTGAGGCGCTGACATAAATCACAACACTATTGCCAAAATTCTCGATTGTCTTTGTAGTCGATTCAAAAATAAGGTTTAAACCATCCTGAGCAAATACGCCAAAATCGCGATTGCATTCAACAATTCCCAAAGGCACTGAAGCAGACCGGTTCTCATAATAATCGCTGTGCCTGAAAACTCCTGACTGATAGATCAAATCGGTGAAATGATTAAGTCCTGAATTAATCGTCAGTAAACCCCGATATGCGGCGTAAGGATTGCTATCAGTATTCCCGACATAAAATTCTCCGGCAAGTTTGCCGGTGTTTCCTGCAAAAAGGGTTGGCAGACCGGCTGCCACTCTTTCACGAAATTTATTACCCAGGGAATGGCTGCCATTCAGCCCTGATAGCAGTGTTAAATCCTCCCCGCCAATGATCAGTGCACTTGCCTGCTGGATTAACTGCACACTTGCCGGATCATTATTGATTGCTTCAGAATAGAGAAGCAGATCGGAAAAAATTGACCGGGCTAAAAGAGAATCTGTCATTTGTATTGCGGTATTCGGCTCGTTATAAGGAAAAATCACAAGCAGCTTACTCATATCAGCTTTATTTGAGAATAAATTCAGAGAATTCGATAATTCATTCCCAAAAACATTTTTACCGGAGGATATGTAGATATCACCTTCAGGGTAATTCTCGTTCCCGGAGTGAATAAAATCGAGAGCCGAAGGCGGATAAAAGCTGACCTCTCCTGCATTGAGATCATATTTCCAGCCTTCAACTAACATATCACACTTCAGTCGGTCAATGTAATACTGCCCGGCATTAATACTGAACTGAGTTTTCTCATCGAAATTAAAAACTGAAACACTTCCGCTTCCAAAAACTTCGCACACACCATCAGAATCAATATATAATGCAGTCCTGTCATCAATGCCAATTCCTGTAATTTTATTGTTATATAACTGATACGCACGAAGTTGGAAAGGAATAAGTCTGCCCCAGCGTCCCCGTTCAATAAAATGAGTATCGAAAATTACTCCCGGGATAATATTCAGAAAAGTCGTGTCTATTCTAATATAATTCAACTCCGGATTAAGAATGCACTCGCCGGGGTAAACGCTCCCGGCCTGGGCAGAAAAGTCATATTCCCCTAACGTCATTGCTCCGGCACTGGTTCCGGCAATAATTCCTCCGGAATCGTAAATTTCTTTGATCGCCTGTTCAGTTTTTGTATTTCTCCAGGTACCGATATAACTCCACTGATCCCCTCCTTTAATGAATATGGCATTTGCAGTTTTTAATGTATCATACATACTCTGGCTATCAGCTAAATTTTTAGAATTGATTTTTAAATTCTTTGCTGATGCAGCCCCCAAAGAAAGAAAATAATTTGGGAGCCAACTTGTTTCGTCATTGACTGATAAGATAAGGATTTTGGCTGATCCTTCTGCAACCTTTGAATACGCCCCGTCACTCCAGGAATTATAATCTTCTGATCCGCCGCCCACAGCAAGAATCCTTCCTTGTGCATTCAACTGGATTGATAGTACAAATAAAAAGATAGAAAGTAAAAGTGTTATACCTTTCCTGGACAGACAATTTATTTGAATAGCTGTTTGACGATTCATTTTATCCGAAATTCTCATTGGTTAAACCTTGAAAACAATTTCTAATACAATAAAATATGTAAACTGCTTTCTGATTCTCTCATAAATTTAGTTAATAGTTCGAGGTACAATGCTGCTGCAGACAGAGTTTCAAATTAATAATCAGCTATATCCTATTTGAAGGAAGAAAGCAATTTCCCCAAGGGATAATGCCAGATTTTTTCTAAACCCTGTCAGTTAACAAAGTATTTTCGATGAACTATAAAATAAGGATTATGCAGAAGTTGTGAAAATGGCTGATCTTCATACATCTTCTGTTTGATCATACGCTGCGATAAATATTTTGAGTTCAAAATGAACTTTTCAATCAAAAAATATATTTACAGTATAAACCGGAGGAAAAAATGACGGCTGCAATTAGTTTTGAAATGACGGATTCGAAAGATAAATATAAAAAATTTGAAGAACACATTGTACCTCTCACTTCTGCACTTTACAACTTTGCCCTGAAAATGACTAACGATCAGGACGATGCAGATGATCTGGTGCAGGAGACTATGCTTAAGGCATTCAGATTTCTTGATAAATTCCAGGAAGGCACAAATCTTAAAGCATGGTTATTCAGTATTATGAGGAATTCATTTATTAATGAATTCAGAAGAGTAAGCAGACAACCCGCAAAAGTTGATTATGATGATATTCAAAACTTTTACGAAAATGTTAAATCTTCGGAAGTTCAATATCAGCATGTGATCGGTGATGCCTTCAGTAATGTTCTTGACGATGAGATCACCGAAGCAATTGGCACTTTACCTGTTGATTTTCAGACAATAATAATTTTAAGTGATATTGAGGGATATAACTACGAGGAGATTTCCGAGTTTATGGCTTGTCCCGTAGGAACTGTGCGCTCAAGACTTCACAGAGCGAGAAAGATGTTATACTCTAAACTGCATGGGTACGCCAGATCTAAAGGTTATATCGAGCGTGAATTGAGCGTCGGGAATGAAGCCGTACTTTCATAACTCTCACTATGAAAAGATAATAGATTATGTTGACCGAATTTCCATGGGAGAAAATGAATTACTCGATATTATTGACAATAAATTGATAAAAGATGAGATAATAATTCAGATTGCTGTCAGGAATCTTCTTGGATGCAAACAAAGGAACACCTGCACACCCGAATATCTCCGGAAGTCACTGATAAACAGACTTCATTATGATTACTGATACGCCTTTTTTCCGGGATAAAAACAGGAGTATTGATAAAATTAAAATTTTAATACTCTGTATGTTTATTGCATTTTATTATTCATCTGCTCAATCAGTCAGAGTCGGCAAAGTCGAAGCGGAACTGATCAGTGAAAATCTTACCGTTAAGCCTGGAAGTAAATTTCTCGTTGGTGTTGTTCTTAAAATGGATACTGATTGGCATACATACTGGTTAAATCCCGGCGATGCAGGTTTAGAAACCAAAATTACATGGCAACTGCCTGAGGGTATTTCTCACTCGGATATCCTATGGCCTGCCCCAAAAAAAATCTATCTTGGTGACCTCGCAAATTATGGCTACGAAGGAAAAGTACTTCTTCCTGTTGAAATTAGTGTTCCTGATTCCTTTTCAGCAGAAACTCTGAAACTCAATGCAGTTGTTGACTGGCTTGTATGTAAAGTCGAATGTCTCCCCGGCAGGGCTTCTCTGACACTCGACCGCGAAGTCCGGAACATTGAGCCTCAATCAGATTTACGCCATCTCGAAATTTTTCAGAAAACAAGATTTGATCAGCCGCTGACGATTCCCGACTGGCAATTCAGCCTCACAGCAAATGACAATCAATATCTTCTCACAGCAAAAGCGCCTGACGAGTTGCTGAGAAACCTCACAGGGGCGGAATTTTATCCTTTTGAAAACGGGGTTTTCCATAATGCCGCCGATCAGAATTTCACCCGGATGGAAAGCGGATTCAGTCTTAATCTCCGCCTCGATCCCTTCGCTGTAAGTAAGCCTGATACTCTCCGTGGAATTCTTATTTCATCTGATGGCTGGCGCGGTGCTGGTTCTGAGAAGGCTCTTTTAATCGAAGTTCCGCTCACCACAGAAACCGGTGATTCAGAACCATCTTTATTACTTGTTATTCTTTTTTCATTTATCGGTGGAATTCTCCTAAATATTATGCCATGTGTATTACCGGTTCTTTCAATAAAAATTCTGGGAATTATTGAGCATTCCGGAAAAAATTCAAACGATCTGCTCAGACATGGCTTAAGTTATACTATAGGAGTTGTTTTTGCCTTTTTAGCGCTTGCGGCTATTATGCTGATCTTAAAGGCAGGCGGGGCAGAACTGGGCTGGGGATTCCAACTGCAATCACCTGAATTCGTGATATCCTTGACAATATTTCTTCTGATTTTCAGCCTTAATTTATTCGGTCTCTTCGATTTAGGTTCCTCTTTCTCTGCCGCGGGAGCAAGAATGGAGAAACCCGGTGGAAAAAACCTATCCGGATTTTTGAGCGGAATTGCAGCAACACTTCTCGCAACACCATGTACTGCACCATTTATGGGCACAGCAGTAGGTTTTTCGATTTCGCAGCCGCCTTTGATTACGCTCGTTGTATTCTTGTTTCTTGGATTAGGTATGGCCTTTCCTTACTTACTGATAGTAAATTTTCCGGCTGCCGTCAAAGTTTTACCAAAGCCGGGTTCATTGATATTAAGATTTAAAGAATTTATGGGTTTCCTGCTTCTTGGCACAATTCTCTGGCTATTATGGGTGCTGTCTTTTCAAGTTGATTCATCATTACTCATAATTTTATTATCCGCTTTCCTTATCGCTTCATTCGGGACATGGATTTATGGGTTTTTGCAAAAACCTTATAATTCACGAATTATTCGTTTTTCCGGTTTGTTTTTGTTCTTATTAATCCTGTTTTTTGCACTTTACTTACCTCTGTCTTCAATCAAGGCAAATGAAAATAGTCTTGCAATAAGCGGCAGTAGGAATGATAATATACAATGGCAGAAATATTCTCCTGAAATAATCCAAAAATTCGAATCCGATGGTGAAAGATATTTCCTTGATTTCACTGCAGCATGGTGTCTTACTTGTCAGGTAAATGAGAAAGTAGCGCTTGAGAACGCGGAGATTGCGGATTTGTTCAGGAAATATGGTATTACTCCGGTAAAGGCTGACTGGACAAACAGAGATGAGGCGATTACGAGAGAACTCGGACGCTTCAAAAGGAACAGTGTGCCTTTGTATGTCTTGTTTACCGGCACTGAACATATTTTACTTCCGGAGATAATTACATCTTCTATTGTCAGCGAGAATATTAAAAATTTAATAATCAACAAATAAAGGAGATCCACAGATGCGCAAAATAAATTCTTTTTTCCTGTTATTATTTGCACTGGCTTTAGTTATTCAGGCACAGGATGCAAAAATAGATGAGGCTGCCCCGGCATTTAAACTAAAAGACAGTAAGGGGAAGGAACATTCACTTTCCGATTTAAAAGGCAAATTTGTTGTGCTCGAATGGATAAATTATGATTGCCCGTTTGTAAAAAAACATTACGATAGCGGCAATATGCAGAAATTACAGAAAGAATTCACTGAGAAAGGAGTTGTCTGGCTTGCGATCTGCTCATCTGCACCAGGTAAACAGGGCAATTTCTCAAACGAAGAGATTACCAAAATATCTGCAGATCATAACGCTGCTTTTAGCGCATATCTGATAGACGAAAACGGTGAAACCGGCAAAAAATATGGTGCAAAAACTACACCGCATATGTATGTTATTAATCCGGAAGGAATTCTGATCTATGCCGGGGGAATTGATGATAAACCATCAACAGATAAAAGTGATATTGACGGAGCAAAAAATTATGTAGCCGCGGCTCTCAACAGCGGATTAAATGGAAAACAAGTGGAAGTTAAACTCAGCAAACCTTACGGCTGTTCAGTAAAGTATTGATTCGGAATTCATTTTGAATTTACTGCTCCGCTACATCAGCGGAGCAGTAATATTTATTGCATCAATGCTGTTCTTGAATATTCCCTATCTTATCTCAGCAGCTTCATTTGCAAGACTGTCAACGTAATCAAATTTATGATCGATTTTTACCCTTGCATCACGGGAAGCGTTAAAAGGCAGTGGAATATCTTTCAGATTAATAAGATCGGTTAATGTTCCGGTCCTGCAATCTCCGGAAGAAAGACGCGGATCGCCATATTCATAAATTGATTCCCTGCAAAAATTAACTGAAACTACATTTCCGCTTTCAGGAGCAGTAAAGTACTCGAGAGGAAAATCAATTGTATCATATAATTCTTTCATGAAGTAACCCCATACCGGCAGAGCTGCTTTAGCGCCTTGTCCATAACTGCCAGTAAAAGTTACCCGTCTGTCATCGAAACCGACCCAGACACCGCCGGCGAATTGTGGTGTAAAACCCACAAACCATGCATCCGCATAATCCTGGGTTGTTCCTGTCTTTCCGGCGGCTGGTCTCGAAAACTGATGTGAGGTTCTGACCCTTAAAGCGGTTCCTTCATTTACAACCGAAGTCATCATATCAGTCATTATATATGCGGTTTCTTCTGAAATTGCCTCTTTGGTCGAGGAAGAAAATGATTCTATAAGAATTCCATTTTTATCCTCTATCCTCAGAATAGAAATCGGCTCATTATAAACGCCCTTATTGGCTATCGTTGCGTAAACATTGGTGAGTTCAAGCGGAGAAACTTCAGCAACTCCAAGCGCAATTGCAGGTACGAGGTCGATTTTACTTTTAATACCCATACTATGAGCGAATAATCCGATTTTCCATAATGGTGCATGGTCTTCAATTATCAATCGTGCGCTGATAATGTTCAGCGATTCTTTTAAAGCATCCCTGAGTGCAATAAAACCCCCGGTAGTCCTATCAAAATTCTGCGGGCTCCAAATCTTCCCATCTCCGGCAGGGTAAGAAAATCTCTGATTAAGCATTGGATATGCTGGATAAAGTCCGTTATCAATTGCGGCAGAATATATTATTGGCTTGAATGCGGAACCAGGCTGCCTTTTTATCTGCGTAACATGATTCAGCCCCCTTCCGAGTGAATGTTCCCTTCCTCCAACCATAGCACGTATTTCACCGGTTTTTACATCCAGCACAACAAAACCAACCTCAATTTTCTGGGCATTATTTTTTACAGAATCGATAAATTTTTCATCGGTTGAGAGTTTCTGAAATACTGATTTTTTTTCTGTTTTTGTTTTTGCTCTGATATATTCGAATCTGTTTTTTATCGCCGTTTCAACAAGTTCATCTAAGAGCTTTTTATTCCTGGTCCACTTCCAGTACTGGTCAAACTGTTTCTGAAATTCAGAGAGGTGTCTGGCGGCGGCGGCGGCGGCAATATCCTGCATTCTTTTATCGAGTGTTGTATAAATTGAAAGCCCATCCTCATAAAGATTATAACCGTATTTTTCTGACATTTTTTCGAGCTGTCGCCTTATATACTCAATAAAATGCGGAGCAGTGTCACCGCTGAATCCCTTTGTTACTTTTTCGAAAGATAATTTTATTGGTTCAATTTTAAATTTATCATATTCTTCCCTTGAAAGGTAACCGGCATCAACCATATTATACATAACCAGATTCCTTCTCTGCAATGCATCATTATATCGTTTGTATGGATTATAATAGACCCACGATTTTAATATTCCTACAAGCAGTGCTGATTCAGGTACAGTAAGATACCGGGCTTCCTTATCAAAATACACTCTTGCTGCCATCTCAATTCCATATGCCGAATTGCCAAAAAATGATTCATTAAAGTACATTTCCAGGATTTCGGTTTTTGTATAATTCTGTTCGATCTGAACAGAAGTTATCCATTCCCTTATTTTTCTTACTCCGGTGTCGAAAAGAGATTCTTCCTGAATTTTGAGTTCATAAAGGTTTTTGGCAAGCTGCTGGGTTATAGTGCTGGCGCCTTCCCTTTTCAGGAGGAATACGTTCTTCAGCATAGCTTTGACAAACCGCTCGAGATCAACTCCCCAATGATCATAATATTTACGGTCTTCAGTAGCCACAAGGGCATCAATCAATGTATGCGGAAGACTGTCCAGATTAGTTTCAATCCTGTTTTCAATAAAGAACTGTCCGATCAATTCACCATCTGTACTGAAAACATTGCTTGCAAGGCTCTGCTTTGGGTTTTCAAGCTGATCAAGCGAAGGCAGTCCGGAAAAAACATAAGAGAAAAAGAAAAACCCTGCAACAATTATTACTACGGATGAAAAACTTACGATTAAAAGTCGAATATTTTTTTTATTAATTGAATTGTTCGTTTTATTAGCCATTATTTGTCAATCTCAACTATTTCAAATTTGTTTTTGCTGAAGATACCATAACATGGTTTAGTAATCCAACTTCCAAGATTAATATAATATTTTTCGCCAAAATTGAGGTAATTCCGAATATGCGAATGTCCAAAAATAACATAATCGAACCCTGAATCAAGCTTATCTTTTGCAACAGTAATAAGGCGGTCTCCGTTATGCCTTACATCCCGCTTTGTTGTATAAACCCGGCTCTTTTTACTCGTCGATCCGGCGAGCCACAATCCAATATCGGGGTGAATAAGTGTAAACAATTTTTGGGTAATATTGTTTCTAAGAAAATATTTCAAAATTTTATAACCGGTATCATTTGCCATTAAACCATCACCATGAGCCATAAAAAACTTTTTACCCCCGAGTATAAATTCGGCGGAATCATGGATCAGTCTTACTCCGATTTCCTCTCTGAAAAAATCATAGTGCAGAAAATCGTGATTGCCAATAAAGTAAATCACTTCTGTACCGCTTTCGACAAGTTCATTAAGGGCGCTGAAAGTTTTAAAATAGCCTTTAGGTATTACTTTCTTGTACTCAAACCAATGATCGAAAAGATCGCCGAGAATAAATAAAGTATCGGCTTTACCTCTGATTTCATAGAGAAATTTCTCAAGCTTTTTTTCTTTCTCAGTCTCTATCGATTTTTCTGAAAAACCTAAATGAATATCTGAAATGAAATAATAATCTGATGACAAAATAAAACCTTTTATTTCTTAGTAACTGAGGCGAGAAGCCAGTTTTCTTTATCAAAATCAATTTTTTCTGGTTTTTCCCCGCCCGGAATAAAAAACCTGAATGATTTGTTGCTGATCCTTAGCGTTGTATCTGTAACAATCCCATTTGTTGAAGTCAGACTTAAATCCAGCAGAAAGTTATAAACTGGATAACCTTTCTGACACTGATCCAGTTGAATATAAAGTTCATTTCCTGAACTGCGATTAAAAGAGTATTTCAGTTCAATTTTTCCTTTTCCTGATATTACCCACTGATCAAAAAAACTGTCCAGATTTTTACCCGAGATATTTGATGCGAGTTCCTTAAAATTTTCAGTGGTGGCATTAGAGTATGAGTATTTCTTATAGTACTCCCTTAAAAGGGTGAAAAACTTTTCATCCCCCATCTCCCGCCTGAGCATATGCAAAACGTATGCGCCTTTTGAATATACAGTATTGACAAACAGTGACCTCCCGGGATTATAAAGCGTGACATCATCGTAATCCGGGCTTTCCAGAGGAAGCGATGAAAATAGTGCTTCTCTTCCGCCAACGTATTCATAGTATAACGCCTCACAATATGTTGCAAATCCTTCATTCAGCCATATTTCTTTCCAGTTTGCCGGACTGACAGAATTTCCAAACCAGTGGTGAGAAAGTTCGTGTACGAGCATACTCTCGAAAAGTCCAAGTCCCCCAACCAGTTCCGTCCCAATCCCGGTGATCGTTTGGTTTTCCATTGCCCCATGATTCCATAGAAATTCTGCAACTGCATATTTTTCCTTAATAAATGGATATGGACCAAAAAGCTTCTCGAATACATTTAGAGCCTTTGGATGAAAAGCAAAATCTTTTTTCGCATTTTCCAGATTCCCTGGCAAGGAGTAATACTGTAAATCCAGTGTATCGCCTGTCATGGATACGTACTGATCACTAAATGAAGAGTATGGCCCTGAGTAAACCGCAATAAGATAGGTGGCAATTGGGTAAACTGATTCCCAAAAGTATGTTTTTGTATCACCATTATTCGAAACATCAGTTAATCGGCCGTTTGAAATTGATACCGATGAACTGTCATTTGTTATTGCGATTTTTAATAATGCTTTATCGGCAGGGATATCATTGCAGGGAAACCAGGTGGAAGCATAAACAGGTTCATTAAGTGTGTAAAGAATGAAATCACCTTCCTTTTCAACAATTTCGAACGAACCTAAACCCCTGCTGCTTGGTTTACCACTATATTTTACCAGTATTTCAAAATCAGTACCGGCATTGCCACGGAATGGTATTGATATTTTATCGTTATTTTGTTCAAATTCACTTGGAGAACCATTTAATTTAAGATACTCGATTTCCAAATTATCATAAAAATTAAGAAAAATCTCACTCTCAATTTTTGCAAGTGTAGTCCCCTTTAGAATTACTTCAGCGTCAATAGTTCTCTTTTGAGGAAAAATCCTCAACGATATATCATAAACTTTAATATCTATCTTATCTGAAGTTTTTGTTCCATTCCAGGAAATTTCATCTTTTGAAAAGATGAACGGAGATGCAATTTTTCTGAATGAACTTGAAAATAGCGCCGCTTTTTCAAGATTTACATTCAGTATAAGAATGAAACCGGCAAAAAGCACGATCAGAAAAAAAATAAGATAAATATGATTTTTCTTGACTTTCATCAAATGAATCTTTAAATATTGGTTTTACAAGATTATTGAATTAGACGCACAACAAATTTAATATTATTAAAATTACTATACTTAAACAAAGAGAAATTATATGGCTCAAACCGGTTCTTCTTTATTAAGAGAAACTTTAACAATGATCCTTGCAGGCGGCCAAGGCGAAAGGCTCTTTCCTCTTACGAAGGATAGAACAAAACCATCGGTGCCTTTTGGTGGAAAATACAGGATCATCGATTTTACTCTCTCAAACTGTCTCAATTCGGGAATGCGGAAAATTTATGTACTCACGCAGTACAAATCTGATTCACTCAACAGACATATCTATGAAGCATGGAATATCTTTAATCCCGAATTAGGTGAGTTTATTTATTCGGTGCCTCCGCAGCAAAAAATAAGTAATAACTGGTATATGGGCACCTCTAATGCAATCTTTCAGAATTACAATCTTATTGACGATGGTAATTATAAGTGGGTTGTAATTCTATCAGGCGATCACATCTACAAGATGGATTATCTTAAAATGCTGCAATACCATACTGATAAAAAATCTGATCTTACCATATCATGCAATGATGTCCCAAAAGATATTGCCTCGCGGTTTGGTGTTATCGAAATTGACAGCGAATACCGTGTGCTTTCTTTCATTGAAAAACCTGATGCCCCTCCGGTTATTCCGGACAGAACTGATCGTTCGTTCGTTAATATGGGTATTTATATTTTCAATGCCGATGTGCTGAAATATGTCCTGATCCAGATGCAGAAGCAGGGTATTTCGAGCAATGATTTTGGCAAGGATGTTATCCCTTACATGATTAAGAATGGTTATAATATCTTTTCATATCAGTTCGTTGATGAAAACAAGAAGTCAGAACTGTATTGGGTTGATGTCGGAACAATAGATAGTTATTATGCGGCAAGTATGGACCTGATTGGAGTCAATCCACACTTCAACCTCTACGATTTCCAATGGCCGCTGCGTACAAAACAACTTCAGTATCCGCCCGCAAAAACTCTTTCACATGAAGGAGAACGGGTCGGAAGAGTTTTTAACTCTCTCGTAACAGACGGTACAATTGTTTCGGGCGGGCTTGTGGAAAGATCACTTGTTGGTTTTAATGTCAGGATCAACAGTTACTGTTATATCACAGATTCGATCATTATGGATAACTGTAATATCGGAAGACATTCGCGGATAAGAAGAGCCATTATCGATAAAAATGTGAAAGTCCCCGAAGGCACGGAAATCGGATTTGATCCCGATGCTGATAAAAAAAGATTTTTTGTTTCGGATACAGGTATTGTCGTTATTCCGAAAAATTATAAATTCCCGGAAAAAGATTAGTGAATCTTTCGAATTCTCCCGATAATCTCGGGAGAATTTATTCCCTCAGCTTCAGCATTAAAATTAGGAATAATCCTGTGTCTTAAAACAGGCAGCAGAGATTTACGCACATCTTCGATATCGGGTGTGAACCTTCCATCCAATATTGCACGGGTTTTTGCGGCAAGAATCAGGTATTGCGATGCTCTTGGACCCGCACCCCAGTTAATAAGGCTTTTTATATCATCCGGCGCATTCCCTGCAGGTCTTGTATATCCCACAAACTTTACTGCGTATTCTATTACATTGTCACTCACCGGCACCCGCCTTACAAGCTCCTGAATCCTGATAATATCTTCGGCACTGATAATTTTATTAAGGACGGCTTTGTATGAACTTGTGGTAGATTTGATGATTTTTATTTCTTCTTCGAATGAAGGATAATCGAGCCATAAATTAAACATAAAACGATCGAGTTGTGCTTCGGGCAAAGGATAGGTGCCCTCCTGCTCAATAGGATTTTGAGTGGCGAGAACAAAAAACGGCTCTTCAATAGTATATACCTGTCCTGCTGCCGTAACCCTGTATTCCTGCATAGCCTCGAGCAAAGCAGACTGGGTTTTTGGCGGGGTACGGTTGATTTCATCAGCCAGAATAATATTGGCGAAAACAGGACCCTTTATAAATCTAAAAAATCGCTTTCTTGATATTGGGTCTTCTTCAATTATTTCAGTTCCAGTAATGTCTCCGGGCATAAGATCAGGTGTAAACTGTATCCTGCTGAAATCAAGATCGAGTACTTCTGCAAGGGTTTTTATCAGAAGGGTTTTTGCTAACCCGGGCACCCCAACTAAAAGACAATGCCCTTTGGAAAAAATACTGATCATCAGATCATGGATAATTTTATCCTGACCGATGATTACTTTTGCAATCTCCTGCTTGATTGCAGCAACACTCTCTTTTAATTTTTCTACCTGTTCGACGTCGCCGCCTGCATTTATTTTAGTCAATTTTCTTACCTAAAGTCTGATTTCCCAAAAGATTTTTTCCTTTAACTCAGTAATCCACTTTTTGTAAAGTCTTTCCCTCTTCTCGTATTCTGCCAGCTTTTTAATCTCATTATAGTCGCCATCTATTGTTGGCAGATGTTCGGGTATCTTTTGCAGCAATTTGACTATATGGAATCCATAAGAATTTCTATCAATATCCAGGCGCTTAGGTGCGCTTATTTCTCCCTCTTTAAGTTTATAAACTGTATTCAAAAGGGTTTTATCCAACTGACTGATTTCAAACTCACCAAGCAGTCCTCCGTTTTTCGCCGACTCCTTATCGGAACTGTATTTCTCAGCAAAATACTCGAAGGAATTCAATCCTCTTGTTAAACTGTCTTTTATCTCCGATAGTAATTCAATTGTACGCAGATCGGCAGCATCATCTGATTTTATCTTGATCAGGATATGTCGGGCATGTATTGATTCGCCCCTTCTTTCAATAAGCTGAATTATATGAAAACCAACCGGCGATTCAACAACGTTTGATAATTCTCCTTCTGAAAGAGCAAAAGCAGCCGCCTCAAACTCGGGATAAAAAATACCACGTTTTACAAATCCAAGATCACCCCCATTTTCAGCACTCCCGGGGTCCCCTGAATATTTTTTCGCAAATTCCTCGAATGGTGCCCCGCCTTTTAAAGAATCGAGCAGGGATTTTGCCAATTCAAGTGATTCCAGTTTGACCCTGTCACCAGCTTTCGGATTTATAAAAATGTGTGCAATCTTAAGTTTTTCGGAGATAACTCCGAGCGAATCTTTGTATTTATTGAAAAAATTTTCTACTTCGGGTCTCGTAATCTCGATAAGACCGAATTTTTTCTGGCGCATTGTCTGTACCATGAGGTTTTTGCGTGTCTCTTCGCGAAATTCCCGTTTTATCCTGTCGATGGACATACCGTAGAGTTCTTCAATTTTCTCAACAGATCCGTATTGCTTGATGAAGTAATTTAACTGGCTTTCTATCTGACGGTTAACGTCATCATCGGAAACATTGACTGAGTCCAAAGCGGCCTGGGCGTAAAGCAGTTTTTCTTCGATCTTCAGATTTAGTATCTGTTTGAGAACTTCAGGATCTTTTGGGTTCAGATTTCTTTGGACTGCATAGTAAGCCGCCTCGTTCTCGAGTTCACTCTTTAAAATAATCTCGTTATCAACCACAGCAACAACTTTATCCAAAACTTCCTGGGCGTTTAAGAATCCTGTCAGAAACAGAAACATCACATATTTACCGATACTTTTAATCATTTGGAAATTCCACGTTATATTTTGAATACAACTCTTTAATAAGCGAATTATATGCAGCTTTTTTCATGTAATACTTGTAATGAGCAGTTATATCTTTCCTTATATGCTTAAGTTCAGGCAGGTCTCCGGCTGAATACTTCCACAAAAGCTGATACACTCTGTAATCTTTGTAGCCAAATTCAAGAATTATGCTGATCTCACCGATATTAAGATTTCGCATTATTTTCATCAATCTGTCATCACCAATCTGCAGTTCACGGCGGAAAATATCTGCCGCAATAAAATTAACATCCTGATCATTTGTAAAAGCTGTAACCGACCTGCTCCAGTCGGTTTCTATAAGACTATTTCTGAAAAGAATGGCTTTGGTTTCATCCCGGAATGATATCTCATTAAAAACGAATGCTGCATCTTCAACAAGAAAATCGTTTGAATACTCTTTGTAATAATTAGCAAGACCTTCTTCAGAAACATATATCTCATTATTGCTAAAATAATGTTCAAGAAAAAATGCAGCCGCAAGTTTCTTATTCGACTCTTTTGTGATCTCGATATAATCCGGATTATTCTCTATACCTATTGAATGAGCTTCCAGGTATAAGAGCTCTGTTTCAATAAAATCATTCAGCGCCTCACTCTCATACCTGTTTTTATTAGCGTCTTTCGACATATGCTCCGAAAATTTCTCTTCGGTAAGCTCATTGCCATTTATTCTGACTTTAAATTCGTCCTCTTTCTTTGGGTCAGTACATGCAATGACCAAAAGAAAAATCAGCACCAACAAAAAATCATTTCTTTTCTTTAAATGCTTTTTCAAGTGATTCATAATTGATCACCGGTTTATATCTCCCTTTTAGCATTCCGGTATATTCTCTTTCAAGTCTTTTACTTTCGCTATCCTGTAAAATTCCTGATATTTCTGCACGGGCTTCTTCAAAAGTTTTTAGTCCGGCAGGTACTTTCTTATTAAGTTTTACAATTGACCACCCGCTTCCGCTTCCGAAGGGTTTGGAATAATCGCCTTCAGATTCTAAAGCCCATGCCTGCTGGTCGAGCACATCATCGCCAACTTCCTGTAACCCGAACCTTCCTGCTTTTTCCTTGAAACCATTACGTTCTGTATAGTTTTTTGCAAGCGAATCAAAATCCGCACCGTTTTGTAAAGCCTGATAGAATGAATTTGCAACAGAATCTTTTCGGCAGTAGATTTCACTATAATCAACTCTATCTGGTGAGGTGAATTTTTCCTTATTTTTTTCATGATAATTCACCATCATTGTGCTATCAACTTTAATTTTATTCCATACTTCGTCTTCCTGCAATTTAAAGATATAGATACCATTTTTATAATCATCCATCAGATTTTTGAATTCAGGATTAGTTTTGTCGAGAGTCTCAGATTTCCTTGCAAGCAGCATATCTCCAATGAAGTCTTTTTCAATTGCAGCTACTGTAGCACTGTCAATAGTTTTGTTTCTGTAGCGAGTATCGGCTTTCCCCCTGGATACGAGACTATCAAACAAGTAATTCTCATCCGCAATAGCGAATAAAACTACATCTTTCAATTTTTCATGCAGAGAACTTTTACCGTATTCATAGAATTTAACGCCTGATGTATCAGCTTCTATAATATCGTAAGCTGTTTTTTCAGCTTTAAAATTGTATTTAGTCTTTAGATCACTTATTACCTGATCATAAGCTGTTTTGTAATACAGCCTGTCGTATAAAGCGCGTAATCCTTTTCTTTCATCTTCAAAAGAGGGGAAATCAATCACTTCCGTAAGTTTAATTATATGGTAACCAAACCTTGTCTGAATAATATCTGAAACCTCTCCGACATTAAGCTTGAATGCGGCTTCATCAAACTCTTTAACCATCATTCTTCTTTCGAACTGACCGAGATCACCGCCTTTTTCAGCAGTTCCTTTATCCTTTGAATATTGTTGTGCCAGAACTGCAAAGTCTTCACCCTGTTTTATTTTTGATGCGACTTCCTGGACTTTCTGGAGAGCAAACGCAGTATCAGCCTTTCCTTCATCGTTCATAAAATCGATCAGGATATGACTTGCTCTGATTTTATATTTCCTGTCCTTTTTTTCAGTTACCTTTATGATATGATAACCATAATTTGTTTTGACCGGTGTCGGATATATTTGACCTGCTTCAGTTGCAAACACAGCTTTTTCAAATTCCGGAATTATCTGTCCTGCAGTGATATAATAAATGTCCCCGCCGCTTGCTTTAGAAAACTGGTCCTGAGAATATTCCATTGCAAGTTTATCGAAACTGGCTCCGTTATTGATCCTTCCGATTAGAGTATCGGCAAAATCTTTCCAGAATGTTGATCCGGCAGTATCAGCTTTAAGCATTATATGGCTGACCCTGAATTCCAGTTTTTTCTTATCGTATAATTCTTTTAATGCCGGTTCAACCAATTCTTTTTCAATAATGAATGAGGCACCAACTTTTCTTTTATATTCATTCAGTTCAGAATTAAGACCCGGATCCGATTCAAATCCTCTTGAATGAGCATCAGCAAGTTTCATTCTGAAATTCACATAAAGATCGAGAAAGTTTTTGTATTTGGATAAAGAGTCATCCTTGGCTTCATCATAACCACCGGCATTCTTTGCATAGGCGTTCTCAAACTCATTCAAAGTAACCTGCTCATCGCCAAATTCAGCTACTAATATTTTGGAAGCTTCGGGTGAACAACCGTAAAGCATTGCAAAAAAAGCTAAAATCAGAAGAAATTTTCTTCCTGATTTCATATGTATCCTCCTAATTTGTTCATCAACATTATATAACAGTACTCTTATAAAAAATTAAAGTTAAAAGGTTTCATTCAAAATTATTTTACGCGTGCCGAAGTTTCAGTATCGGGGGATAATTCAACGAGTTGCAGTTTCCCCTGGCTGTCTTCCGCAGCGAGAACCATACCTTGCGATTCGAGTCCGAAAAGTTTTGCGGGTTTAAGATTAGCAACAATAATGATCTTTTTGCCGACAAGAGTTTCCGGATCATAAAATTTTGCGATTCCGGCAACAACCTGTCGTTTCTCTTTTCCAATTCTTACCTGGAGTTTTAATAATTTTTCACTCTTCTTGATCCTTTCGGCGCTGTAAATTTCAGCTACTCTGAGATCGATTTTAGCAAAATCATCATATTCAATCAACTTAACGTTTTCAGCGGCAGGTTCTTCAGTAAACCTTGCTATTTCTTCATCTATCACTTTATCCTCAATCTTACCAAAAAGAATTTCTGCTTTGCCAAGCTTATGCCCTGCTGCAAGATTGAGTTTCGAAGCCTCATCCCAGCCCTTTTTTTCTGCATTAAGAATTTTGAGTAAACGTTCTGAAGAAAACGGCAGAACTGGTTCAAACAGTATTGCAAGACTATATATTGCCTGAATGCAAAGATTAATAGTGGTGGCACATCGTTCTTTATCAGTCCTCACAGATTTCCACGGTTCGGAGTCGTTGAAATATTTATTGCCAGCCCTCGCAAGATTCATAAGCTCGGTGAGTGCGTCTTTTACTTTATACTGCTCAAAAAGATTTCCCGCAATTTCAGGGGTCTTTGAAATTATCTCAATGAATTCTCTATCTATTTCTTCAAGTTTACCGGCTTCCGGAACCTCACCGTCAAAATTTTTCGAAGTGAAAGTGAGAGTGCGATTAATAAAATTGCCTAGTATATCAGCAAGTTCAGAATTATTCCTCATCTGGAATTCTTTCCAGTAAAATGATGCGTCTTTTGTTTCGGGACTATTAGCAGCCAGACAATACCTTAGAGGGTCGGCAGGGAATTTTTCGAGAAATTCTCCAACGTAAACGCCCCATCCTCTTGATTTCGAAAATTTTCTTCCTTCAAAGATCAGGTATTCATTTGCAGGAACATTTTCAGGCAATATGTAATGATCCGGTCTGTTGTCATTCCATGCCATGAGCATGGCAGGAAATATTATCGTATGGAAAACAATGTTATCTTTACCGATAAATGCTAAATACCGGGTATCAGGATTCTGCCAGTATTCTTTCCATTTTTCGGGTTCACCTCTGCTTTCAAAAAGTTCTTTTGTTGCAGAAATGTACCCCAAAACAGCCTCAAACCAAACATAAAGCACTTTACCTTTCGCTTCTTCAAGCGGCAGCGAAACTCCCCAGTCAAGGTCCCGCGTAACACTTCTTTCCTTCAGTCCATCCTTAAACCAGCTTTTAACCTGATTCAAAACATTTTCTTTCCAGTGATATTTTTTACTCGCTGTTTCGACGTATTCTTCAAGCCGCTTCTGAAACTCATCCAAGGGGAAAAACCAATGATAGGATTCTCTCAGAACAGGAGTCTCTCCGGTAAGTTTACTTTTCGGATTGATAAGCGCTGTCTGTTCGTAATTTGCGCTGCAATTTTCACATTCATCGCCTCTTGCTCCCTCGAATCCGCAATTCGGACAAATGCCTTCAACATAACGATCCGGAAGAAATTTATTAGCTTTTTCATCAAAAAGCTGTAACGTATTTTTTTCCCGGAAAAGCCCGGCTTCATAAAATGCGGTAAAAAATTCTCTTGCTGTTTTATGATGCACCTGAGTGCTTGTCCGTGAATAAATATCGAAACTCATACCGAATTTTCTGAAGGAATCCAGATTCTGATTATGAAATCTGTCAATGATCTCTTTTGGCTTTTTATTTTCCTTGTCTGCTGTTATGGTGATTGCAACACCATGCTCATCAGAGCCGCATACATAAACAATGTCCTTTCCTTTCAGCCTCTGGTATCTTACATAAATATCGGCAGGCAAATAAGCTCCGGCAAGATGACCGAGATGAATTGGACCGTTTGCATACGGAAGCGCTGATGTAACTAATATTTTTTCGGTATTCAATTTTCCTTGACCTGAAAAATTTTTAAACAATAAATATAAATATTTTTAAGGAATGAATTTTGATATTATGTTTTATCTGCAGGCTTATTCTCGTTAATATTGGGTGTGGCTGCTTTGTTTCCGTTATATTTAAAGAGAATAGGAATTTCAACTAATTGATGCGGCGTAGATTCCCTGAGATATTATTTTTATGCTGACATAAAAAAAGGGATCAGCCTTACGGGTGTAATGACTGATCCCCGGGAAATAAACTAAGGTTAAATTAATTCTCCATATCCCTGTACATATCTTCTATAAGATCTCTGTACCTTTCTTCGATAACTTTCCTTTTAACGCTCATCTTGGGAGTGAGTTCGCCAGTTTCCACTGAGAATGGTCTATCCAGCAACGTGAATTTGCGGACGCGCTCATAGTTTGCTATATTTTTCTGTATCTGCCCAAGTTCTTTTTCAAGCATCTCATAAATCTGCTTCATATTTACAAGCTCTTCAACATTGTTATATTGAATACGGTTAGCATCAGCATATTCTTTGATAGATTCAAAGTCCGGAACGATCAAAGCGCTGAGAAACATCCGTTTATCGCCGATAAGTACGAATTGCTCAATGAATTTACTCGAAAGGAAGAGATTTTCAAGAGGAGCGGGAGCTATATACTTTCCACCGGAAGTTTTGAAAAGATGTTTTTTCCGGTCTGTGATGATTAGAAAACCTTCAGCATCGAAAACACCGATATCCCCTGTATGAAGCCAACCGTCTTTAAGAACCTCATCGGTTTCCTTTTTATTTCTATAATATCCCTTCATAATATTGGGACCGGCAGCGAGAATTTCTCCGTCTTTTGCGATTTTTATTTCAACACCCGGGAAAATTTTGCCAACCGAGCCGAATTTGTAATCATTCAACCGGTTGCATGCAAGAACTGGCGATGATTCGGTAAGACCGTATCCTTCAATAATAAGAATTCCTACTGTATCGAAAAACTCTCCTAATTCCCTTGATAGCGCAGCGCCGCCTGAGATAAAAAATCGAAGGTTCCCGCCGGTTTTTTCTTTCAGTTTCTGGAAAACAAGTTTATCTGCAAGTTTGTGCTTAATATTAAGTCCGATTGGAGGCTGACCACCAGATTTTTTTGCCTTTCTGTACTCCTTACCAACTTCAAGCGCCCAATTGATTATTTTCTGCTTTTTAGCTGGCTGAGCTTCAAAATTCTTTTTAATACGGCTGTACATTCTCTCAAAAAGCCTTGGCACAGCGGTCATCAGTGTTGGTTTGATCTCGACCATATTCTGTGCAATTTTCTCAATGCTTTCAGCATATGCAATCGTTGCGCCGGCAGAGAGTGCGGTATAATATCCTGCCATTCTCTCAAAAATGTGACAGAGCGGGAGGAACGAAAGGAATACATCAGTCACTTTCATATCGAATACTTCATGGGCCCCGCGAACATTGGAAACAATATTTTTGTGTGTGAGGATTACACCTTTGGGTTCGCCGGTTGTCCCGGATGTATATATTATCGTACAGAGATCGTCTTCATTGCAGAGGTCGCAGCTCTCCAAAAAGTAGTTTCGGTCTCCCTTACCGAACTCAATTCCCTTTTTCTGAATATCAGTAAAATTACTTACTCCTTCATATTCTGCGGTATTTATTTCATTCATTACTATTATGAATTTCAGATGCGGTGTGTTTTGCCTTACTTTTAATACTTTATTCAGTTGAAACTTGTTGGATACAATTATGCCAACTGATTCTGAGTTGTTAAGAATGAATTCAATTGTGTCGCTTGTGAGAATAGGATAAAGAGGGACATCGACTGCTCCGAGTCCAAGAATTGCGAAATCCGAGTATTTCCATTCCGGGCGGTTTTCGGAGATGATTGCTACTTTATCACCTCTTTTAACTCCGAGTGAAGCAAGGCCTAAAGCAAAATTCTCAGTGTTTGTTGCAAAATCCTGATACGAAATATCTTCATATTTATCCTGGTACTTATATTTCAGCAAGGGTTTAGTCTGTGCTTTTCCAAAATCCCCGGCCAAAAATTTATAAAGATCGGGAATCGTTTTCATTTCAAAAAGAAGCGGCATTTTTTTCTCCTAAATTTTTTTAGCAATTTACGAGGCAATTCTGAAACTTCCAAATATTATTACAACTATTTTAAGATATACTATCTAATTAAGTAAATAATTATAAATTAATATCTTATGATCTTTATTAAGCGCTTCACATTGCCGTTTATGCTGAATTTTGGCTAAGTAAATTATAGAGCGGAACCATGCTGACAGGCAAATTCAGGCTTTCAGTTTCGGTTTTAGCGGCAAGTAACCGGGCACAGAGGAATTGTAATTTGAAATAAAATCTTGCAGGATTGATCAATTGGAGCAATGAGAGGAAAACTTAAAATCATTAAAAACGGGTTCCGGGAAATTTTCTCCAGAACCCGAAATGAATAAAAACAGAACTTGAATTCTTTGTCCTGCTAAACTTTAATGAATATCTTTCTGGCGTAAAGTATCCACATGAGTCCCAGCCAGATAAATATATAGCTGAGCGCCCAGGCGAGCGATGCATTAATAGGATCGAGCCAGGATAAGTACAGATTGGAAAACAGATAATCTTTGAGAGTAATTTCCTGCCCGTCTGCGCTAGTCATTGTTATCAGGTACATTATTCTCCCGACAATACCGGAAAGAAAAAAAACTGTGATGGCATTGAGTCCATAAACTTCAAAGGGTTTTGCCCAGAAATTAATCTTTTTAATATCAAGCAAATAATAGCATATACCAAGAAATATAATCGCCAATCCGCCTGTGTAAAGCACGTAACTGCTTGTCCAGATACTTTTATTCATCGGGAAAAATCCGTCCCAGATGTATCCGCCAAGCATTAGAAGATTTCCTGCTACAAAAAATACGGTCAGTTTCTCAAATACATCGATCTTTCTCCTCAGCCATATACCGGAAAGAATACCAAGAATTGCAGTGGAAATAGCTGGTACCGTGCTTAAAATCCCTTCAGGATCCCACACCTTTGTAGCTTTCCACATATGACCGTGAAGAATCATATTATCGATCCAGGCAGCCATATTTGTCTCTTTACCCAGATTCGGATAACCAACCCCCGGAACAGGGATGAATGACATCAGAATCCAGTAAAGTATAAGAAAGCCCGATCCGAAAATCACCAGATTTCTTGTGCTTAGTTTCAGAAACATAACCGAAGCAATAAAGTAAACTACTCCGATTCTTTGAAGAACTCCCGGAATCCTGATCTCACTTAAATTAAAATATGGGAAACCGGCAAGAATAAGTCCCAGTCCAAAAAGAACTGCTGATCTTCTCAATATGTGAAGTATCAGTTTATTCTGGTCTGTACCCTGTTCTTTTCTTTTTGTGAGCGAAAAAGTTATTGCAACACCGACGATATATAGGAAAAAAGGAAAAATCAGGTCGGTGGGTGTACATCCATGCCATTCAGCATGTTTTAGCGGGGGATAAATAGCGCTCCATGTTCCGGGATTGTTTACGAGTATCATTCCCGCTATTGTTATTCCCCTGAATACATCAAGTGAACGGAGCCTCTCGGCTTTTTGTTCTGTCATATCATCTCCAAATTAGATAAACTGCTCTATTTTGATCAGCAAAATATAAACACAAATTTTTTCAGGTTAAAAAAATTCATATTATTGCGCTTTACATTTTAGAGAGTTTTGATGAAGTTTGTCAGAAGATTATATGACTGGATGCTGCATTGGGCAGATACCCCTTACGGAGCTTTGGCTTTGTTCACTATTGCATTTGCTGAAGCCTCGTTTTTTCCAATTCCACCTGATGCACTACTGATTGCGCTCGTTCTCGGCGCTCAGTCCAAGGCTTTTAAACTTGCACTGAATTGTTCCGTGGGATCAATTCTCGGCGCGGTTCTGGGTTATCTTATCGGACACTATCTCTGGTGGAATTCCGATGCTCAGTATTCTTCTCTGGCAATGTTTTTCTTTAATAATATTCCCGGATTTACCGATGGACTTTTCAGAAATGTCGGCGCTCTTTATGAAGAGTGGAATTTCTGGATTGTATTCACCGCCGGCTTCACTCCAATTCCCTACAAAGTATTTACAGTCTCAGGCGGAGCATTCCAGATAAATTTCACAATGTTCATAATCGCAAGCATTATAAGCAGATCAGCGAGGTTTTTCCTCGTAGCCTTTCTTATATGGAAATATGGTGCAACAATAAAAGCATTTATCGACAAATACTTCGATCTGCTTGCAATACTTTTTACGGTTTTACTTGTCGGCGGTTTTGTATTGATTAAGTTTGCTTTTTAGCCCGGCTTATTTACTCAGCATTCTTTTTGTATTTAAAATAATACTTCCGTTGGTAATCCCGTACTGCTGATAAAGCACATCGGAGGGTGCTGATGCGCCGAACTTATCAACTGTAACGTATCCGCCTTCAATTCCGCAGTATTTGTACCAGGGTTGCGACACCCCTGCTTCAACGGCAATACGTTTGTTAATATTTGAAGGCAGTACAGTTTCTTTGTAAGCATTATCCTGACGATCAAATAATTCCATGCTGGGGAAACTGACAACCCGTGAGTTTATTCCATCATTCAAAAGCGCTTCAGCAGCTTCAATAGCAATCTCAACCTCACTTCCTGAAGCCATGAGAATAATTTCGGGCTCTCCGCCAAAATCCTTTAATATATACGCCCCTTTTTCCAGATTGCCGGCTGAAGCATATTTGTCCCTGTCAAGAATAGTGACATCCTGACGTGTAAGTGAAAGCATCACGGGACCTGAATGATGTTTAATTGCAAATTTCCATGCTTCTGCTGTTTCATTTGCATCGCAGGGTCTCAGGACAACGCAGCCGGGAATTGCTCTTAATGCAGCAAGGTGTTCAATAGGCTGATGTGTAGGACCGTCTTCTCCAAGTCCGATACTGTCGTGCGTAAAAACGAGAATAGTTCTCACATGAGATAATGCTGCAATTCTTATCGCGGGACGGAGATAATCCGAGAAAACAAGAAATGTGGCGCCATAAGGAATTACTCCGCCATACATTGCCATTCCGTTCATAATAGAAGCCATAGCATGTTCCCGGATTCCGAACCTGATATTTCTGCCGCTCCTCGATAAGGCGGAAAAATTTTCGAATCCTTTAAGCTCCGTATTATTCGAAGGCGCAAGATCCGCAGCCCCTCCAATAAGATTCTGAAGCGCTGGTGCAATTGCATTCAAAACTTTCCCGCTTGAGCTTCTTGTCGCCATTTTTTCACCGTAATTACTGAAATGGGGAATTGAATTTTCCCAATCAGAATCGGTACTATTAAAAAATTTATCCCACAATTCAGCTTCTTCAACATATTTCTCACGGTAGGAACTCAGCAATTCATTCCATTCCTCCTCCTCTCTTTCGCCTTCAATTTTTATTTGTGCGAAGAATTCCGCTGTTTCAGTGGGTATATGGAAGTCCTGCTCAAATTCCCAGCCAAGATTTTTTTTCGCTAACCTGATCTCCTCAACTCCCAGCGGTGAGCCGTGTGAAGATGATTTGCCCTGTTTATTCGGACTGCCGAAACCGATCACGGTATTCGTTACAATCAGCGAAGGTAAACCACTTGCCTGTGCCTCAGTTACAGCCTGAGCAAGCCGGATTGTATCATTAACATCATCAACATAAGTTACATGCCATCCATAGGCTTCGAATCTTTTTCCTACATCTTCACTCATTGCTAAGGACAGACTGCCGTCGATCGTTATTTTATTATTATCGTAAAACAGAATTATACTGCCCAGTTTATTATGTCCTGCAAAAGAAGCAGCCTCATGAGTTATGCCTTCCATCAGATCGCCATCACTAACAATACCATAAATATGATGATCTATCAAATGAAAATCGTCCTTATTAAAAACCGAAGCAAGGTATTCTTTCGCTAACGCCATACCGACTGCATTAGCAAAACCCTGTCCCAGCGGACCGGTAGTAGTTTCTACTCCGGGAGTCAATCCATACTCAGGATGACCCGGAGTTATACTTCCCCATTGTCTGAAATTTTTAATATCGTTTAAAGTGACATTATATCCCGAAAGATGAAGCGCTGCATATAACAACATACTTCCATGTCCTGCAGAAAGAACAAAGCGGTCTCTGTTTATCCATTTCGGATTGGCTGGATTATGACGCATAACTTTTCCAAACAGCAGATATGCAATCGGCGCGCAGCCCATGGGCATACCGGGGTGTCCTGAATTTGCTTTCTGGACGGCATCTGCCGCTAAAAAACGTATTGTATTTATATGCTGGTTAATCATTTTATTTTCTTCGCTGCTCATTTCAACTCCTAAAAATTTTGCATTTTCAGCCATTTATTTTTATCCTTAAGGGGTATCTTATATTTCTGCTAACCGTAAAACCTGTTTAAAAAAATCGTTGTTACTGGTCTGATTGCTGAATTTGAATCCTGATCTGGAATATTGTCAATTCCCTGATACGATAATTGTTAATATAATCAAAAATTGTTTTCCTTTAATCTGTTTCGGCTGGTAAAGGGCGGGACTTTTTTCTGCTCCATAGATCTGCCATAATAAAAACAGATCGGATCTGTATTCAAAATCTCTTTTTATGCCATTTTAAAAGTAATTGGGGTTTCGCCTGTCATTTATCGGTCGCAGAAAAATGTTTATGATCACGGTTGCTGAAAGTCCTATTCCATTTTATGTTTCTATGAGTATTCCGTAAGGGAATATTTACTTATAATATTAGTAAATTTCTGTTAAACTAAATCACAAGCTGACATTATTCGCTATTTACCGGTCAGATTAATAGGAGAATTACAGTGTTGTCTTACATTGGTAAAACGTTTGACTTTCTATCATTCAATGCTCCATAAAATTCGCTCAGCTCTGCTATAATTTTAATATTAAAAAAAAATAAAAAAACTGAAAAAAAAAGTTGTATTGGTAAGAATTACTTGTTATTTTTATATCGAATAATCTGTGAACTGTAATCTTTTTATTGGTAAAAAGTTAATTTGATTTAAGAGATTCTGCATAACCAATTGAAATAAAACAGATTCTGTCTCTTGCTTAAAGTTTCTCAGTGTGCCGGTTATTACGATATATATCTTAGCACGATTATTGCAATACATCTTAAAACTAATTTGAGACCAATGGCAAAATTTTACTTTTTTTCACCGGAAAAACTAAAATATATAGAGATCAAGTATTTTAAGTTCAAAACACTCGCTACAGCAATGCTGATATCTTTCTTAATTGCTGCCATCTTCCTAACAGTTTTCTTCATACATACTTCAAATCGTGGAATTGATTACCTGTCATATAAAAATCGGATACTTCAGCAAAAAATTAACAACCTGAAAATGGATTTTCTGGAACTTGAAAAGGGATTGTCTGAAATTTCTGCACAAACCGGCTATTTGCGGGTTTCTGTTGATCTTCCTTCAACCAGGTTCGATATTGAAAACCTTGGTACAGGCGGTAAACAAGACAAGGCTATCGGGGTAAATCCAATAATCGCCCAGGCAGAAAGATTAGCTGCATTCATGAATTTTGAGAAAACGAATATTTTTCAGATCGAAAATAAACTTAAAAAAAGGGACAGTCTGTTTGCACATATTCCTGCTGTTAAGCCGATGGATGTTGGATATGGCGATAGTTTCGGTATGAGGGTACATCCTATTCTTAAGGTCCGGAGGATGCATGAAGGGATCGATTTCAAATCCGATATCGGCGGCCGTATCTGCGCACCCGGAGACGGAGTAGTTGAATTTGTTGGTCTTAAAGGCGGATATGGTTTAACTCTCGAGATCAATCACGGTTTTGGATATAAAACGCTTTACGGACATTTGTACCGGGCAAAAGTAAAAATCGGGCAGGAAGTTAAAAGAGGTGAGCTTGTTGCTCTCTCTGGTAATTCCGGGCTTCTCAGCACAGGCCCCCATTTGCACTATGAAGTAAAGAAAAATGGAGTTGCAATGAATCCGTTAAATTATTTCTTTGACAATATAGACATGGCAGACCTGAACGAACCCGGGCTAAAATAAAATTGGATAAATTCCTCACCCCGGAAGTGATGCTTTATCTTTACTCTTCCGGAGCTTTCCCCATGGCTGATGAATCAGGGGTGATCAATTGGTATCAGCCAAAAATCAGAACAATTCTCCCGCTCGATTCATTTAATATCCCCCGCTCATTGCGAAAATTTTTAAAGACTTCAGAATTTTCATTCAGATTCGATTATGATCCAATCACGATTATCCGAAAATGTGCTGACCGTAAGGAAACCTGGATAAACGATCAACTCATTTCAGCATACCAAAAACTGCATAATCTTGGCTTTTTGCACAGCGTTGAAACTTATCTCCATGGTGAGCTTGCAGGTGGTTTATATGGTATTGCAGTTGGCGGAGCATTTTTTGGAGAATCAATGTTCTCGGCTAAATCCCAGGCTTCAAAATGTGCACTTGTTAAACTTGTGGAAAGATTGAACGAAAAAAACTTTCAATTACTTGATGTTCAATTCAGTAACCCGCATCTTGAAATGTTTGGTCTTAAAAGTCTGAACCTTGATGAATTCCTCGAAATCCTGGGAATTGCACTCAGGATAAAGACTGAATTTATCTGAAAAATACTTACCTGAAACGAGTCAGATCCGGCACGTATTCTTTCTGTCTGCTGCATTCATATTCATATATGAGTTTAGATAATTCACTCAGGAAAGGCAGCCCGGTTTTATCGTATTCATAAGTATCATCATTAAAAATCCCATTGTCATTTACATGAATAACAGCGCTCAAAAGAAATTCAACATTTTTATCAGTATCAATTATGTATGCATTATCTATCAGATATTCATAAGCTAAGCCTGATTTGCTGAAGATTTTAAGATTTGCCGGAAATGGTATTGAATCATATCCGCAGTTAAAGAACTTAACATACTGATCTCCGGTTTCTCTATAGTTGTATTTCGAAGTATCACTTTCACGGGGAAGCATACACATATATTCGTAAAGAAAATTATAATCATCCGGTGTGAGATTAAATCTTTGATTCTCGGGAACCGCATCGGGGAACACAACTGATTTCATCACTTCATGCAGTGTTTCGAGCCTTAGGAAATTCTTCGAACTGAAATCCATTGGAGATTCAAGAAGTTTATCCCCGCTCATGAAACCCTTTCCCTTTAATTGCCCTGAGGGAGAAACACTATTTTCGAAAAATGAAAACCGAAACGGTAATTCGTAAAGTAACTTATCCCCGTTAAAAAATTTCACTGGATTAACTCGTTTATTTTCTTCGAACGAGAATGGCACAGAAAGACGATGGATTATTCTTGTATCTTTAAAGCCTTTTGAAGCGAGCTGCTTATTTATGTAGTCCTGTCCAAGAATTTCATAAAGACGGTTAAACGCATCATTATCGCTGACAAGCAGAATCTTTTCGATAAATAAGGAAACAGAATTATCCGGATCATCAGAAACAGACTGAGAATATCCTGCACTGTCAATGAGAACCCGTGAATTTCTGTCTAACCCGGCAATATTCAGATTATTAAGATATTCAAGAGCGAGTATGGCAGCAGGAAATTTTACTGAACTGGCAGGGTAGAAATATCTTTGCGGATCCACATTAAAATCGAATCTGCTGAATATGGGTTCTTGTTCTGCATTTCTGTCAATCCGGGTATAAATTATCTGAATTTCATATTTTTCCATGTTGCTTAAAACATGATGAAAATTTTCAGAGGAACCTGGAAATATTTCTTTTTCGAAAACTGATTGTGCGTTTAGACTCATAACAAATAATAATGGGATTAATACTCTAAAAGACGGTTTCATTGTCAGGCTTTGTTTATTAAGAACATTGTATTACGCAAATCTAATGATTGCAGCCTATCCTTCAAAGGCAAAACAGATTAACGGGTCAAACAATTCAGAATTTGTTCATGCAATGGAAATTTCTTGATCAGTTCTTTGCGGATTCCAAGTTCAAAATCAGTAAATTCGAAACCGGGAGCAACATCGCATCCGACTAATGCGAATTCCGAACCGTCAGCTATCCCGGCTGCAAACCAGCATCCTGCGCTAATAACTGCCTGTGGGAATGTATCATCTGAAAGTTTTCCTAATTTTATCAGCTCGTATTTTCCATCAGGGGAAATTATATGAATAGATACAACTCCTCCTTCATAATGATGCCAGATTTCATCACATTTTAGTCTGTGAAAAGCCGAAAAATTGTTTAGGGTGAGCAAATAATATATTGATGTGACTGCATTGTGGTCAGCCGGGAACACTGCGGACAAAGCATCTGCATTAATCATGATCCCTGAGCGGAAAGTTTCTCTGAACCAGCCGCCCTCGGGATGCGGATTCAGTTTTAATAATTTAATTATTGCATCTGCCCGGGTGCTCATAATTATCTTCCGAAGAGAAATTTCAGGGGCAGGTGAAGTCTTCTTGCCCAGTCATATTCCGTGTGTTTCCCGCCTTCCTCAACATGCCAATAAAGATTTTCACCAGTAGTGTAACCGATTTTTTTTAGATATCTGTACATTTTAGTATTATCATTTATCAACTGTCTTTCCTCAGTGCCGCAATCAAGGTAGAGCCTAATATCTTTGAGCTTCACCGGATCGTATTTAATCATTCGGAAAACTTCACACTCATCAACCCAGAAGGAATTGGAAAGGCAGCCTGCTTTGCCGAATATTCCGGGATAATTCCATGCAAGCTGAAAAGATATAAGTCCGCCTAAGGATGAACCCATTATTGCCGTATTTTTACTATCCGGATAAGTATGGTAATGATCATCTATAAATGGCTTTAATTCCCGGATGATAAATGAGGCATAACTTTTCCCTTTGTCGGAAAACCAATTGTACTCATCCATCCTGTCCCTGCTGTTATAAATTCCGACAACAATAACTTCCTGGATTTTTTTTAGTTCAATCAGAGCCGCCATTGTTTCATCTACTTTCCAGTCGTAACCGAGAAAGGCAGTCCGCGGATTGAATAAATTTTGCCCGTCCTGCATATAGAGCACGGGATATTTCCGCGAATCGTTTTTATAGGAATACGGCAGCCAGACGATAATATCCCTTTCATTCTTCAGAAAACGGCTGTAGAATTCGTAGTGATACCGGACCGTCCCTCTGATTTCATCATCATGATGGATGCCCTTTGAATGACTATTGCCAGGCCTCATTTTTGCTTTTTTTACTAATGACATAAAATTGGATTTTTCAAATATCTTGAACTCAGAAAACCCGGATTGAGTTCTCTGTTGAGTATTTTACAACTTAATATTCTCCTGGGAAGTAAGCAGAAGAAAAAATAAAATCCGATTTCAGGTAACTGAAATCAGTTCAAACAATGCTTTCACCAGTATTAATAATAAATCCGCCACTTCTATCACCGCTTAATGCTCTCGATTTCCAATCCTCAGTTACATTCTCGAACCAGTCTTTTTCAAGACTGTTATTCAGCGCAACATTTTGAAGAAAAAGGATCTCCCGCGGATCAATATCGTTATCGGAAGCGGCGACTCTGAAACCATCTTCAATAAAATAACGGGCAATTTCAGGGTCTGAAAATTTTGGCGGATCATCGGATATGTATTCGTTTTCGAGCAGCGACTCCACTGCATTCCTGCAAAAGGTCACATCAAAACCCAATTGCTTACAGAAACCGTTTATCATTTCTTTCTCCTGGGGAGCAACACGGTTATCTTTTTTAATCACAATGAGCAGACCCCGCAGGTAGTTGCTTTTATCGAGCAACGTTAATTCATTCATTCTGAACCTTCATTTTCATTTAGTAAATTATCATTAAACGGGAGTGATAAAATAAAAAAATTATTTATATTGCTTCGAAAATACTATTTTCCTAACCAATTTTTCAGAATTTATCATTTATGGAATTAATCCCGATAATCGCGCAGACGCTGGTTTATCTGGCGGCATTTTTATTCCTCATTATTGCTGGAACAATACTAAGAAGAAAATTTTTTCCTACTGCCGAGGAAAAAGCTTTGGACCAGGAAACGCCTGATGTCCATGTTTCCGATATAAAAGTGGACTTACCTGAAGAAAAAAAGCCCGCGACCTCTTCTCCGGAAGTTTCCGCCACGGATAAAAAACCGTCCCTTTTCCTTGCCGATGCTCTTGCGGAAGATAAAAAGGAGAAGGAAAAATTATCTGAAGCCGGAAAGGAAAATGCTTCAAATGGTAAAGAAAAGGTGAATCAGCCGGTTAAGCCGAAAATTGAAGCTCAGAAAATTCCTGATAAACCGGCATCAAAATTTTTTACGCCACTCAACGATCTTACAAATGAATCTGCTGCAAAAGCCCCTCCCGGCAAGGAAAGGGAGATAAAAATTGTTCCACGGAAAAAAAGTAAAAAACCTGAAAGACCAAGATTTCAAGTTCTCAATACTTTTGATGATGAGACAGAAAAGCCTGATGAGGAATAATCCTTCTTTATTTTCAGTCATACATCCAGACCATTTTTTGTTTCCAAAAACGAAAGGATAACTACCACTACTTAGAAAATTAAAAACAAGGATATTTATGCAATTCGATCCGGAAAACCTTACTCAAAATGAAGCTAAACTTGTGAGTTCACAGGAAGATCTTTGGCGGATATTCAGGATTATGACTGAATTTGTTGAAGGTTTTGAAACGATGTCTCACATCAAACCAAGCGTTGTAATTTTCGGATCAGCTAGGACAAAACCGGAAGACCGCTACTATAAGCTGGCATCTTCGGTTGCTGCGGAGCTCGTTGCGAGAAATCTGGGAGTTATAACCGGCGGCGGTCCGGGTATTATGGAGGCTGCAAATAAAGGAGCTAAAGATGCAGGCGGCAGTTCAACCGGAATTAATATTGAACTCCCATTCGAACAATCGCATAATCAGTATATCGATCCCGATAAACTTCTCAGCTTCAGGTACTTTTTTGTCAGAAAAGTTATGTTTTTCAAATATGCCCAGGGCTATATCCTTCTGCCCGGCGGATTCGGTACAATAGATGAATGTTTCGAACTGCTTACCCTCGTTCAGACAGGAAAAACAACAAAGTTCCCCATCGTTTTGCTTGGCTCTGATTACTGGGGGGCAATAGTAGAATGGATTGAGAAGAAATTGCTCGGTTTCGGTTATATAAGCCAGGAAGATATGGATCTGTTTTCAGTAACCGATGATCCCGCTGAAGCGGCAGAAATAATTGCCAGATTCCATAAAGGAAAACAGTTTACAACAAACTTCTGATTTTTGCAAAAATTCCTTTGTTTCGTTACGAAATTCTATAAACCCGCAGATAGCTGCGGGTTTATTTTAGATTTCACTCCATAAATCCTTCAGCCTATTTCAGGTGTAATATTTTCCGGTTTAGTCTTCCGCCTTTTTCATCAACAAGGCTGAGCACGAAAGCGCCTGAATTCAGATCCCCTGCATCGAGCAATAAGAACGATTCACCGTTTTGCAGATTTCCCTTATAAACTTCTTTCACAATCCTGCCAAGCATATCGTATAGTGTAAGTAAATATTCTCCGCTTTCAGGGACATTGATTAGGATTCTGGTCATAGAATTGAAAGGATTGGGATAATTACTCATCAGTGTGTATGAGGCTGGAATATTTTCCTGCTCCGCTGAAAGCCCGCTCTGTTTCCGGAGAAGCGCTGAAAATAATTCGGCAGTCACAAATTCAACATAAGGACCGGCAGCCGGATCGGCTTTTATTTTATCCATCAGCAGTTTAAGCCTTGGCAGTGATATATCAGCATCTGAAGGATCGCTTCTGTTCTGGAAATCATCCTGCCGAAGCCTTTGATAGCCGGCTAGAAGAAAGCCGGGTTTATTCTGTTTTTTAATATTCGTAATTATTCTTGAAGCGGCTGCGTCCAGATCAGAAACATCCCCATAAAAACTGTTATCTCCTGTATGATTAAAAAACAACGCTCCGCTTCTTATCACAGCCCGCTGCGATATTAGTTGCGGGTCGAAAACAAAAGTCAGATCACAATCCGCAGCAGTCTGAAATTCACCGTACCTGACAAAATTGTAAGAATTGCTGATACCTTTGCCCCTGTATGTGATATACCCGTTTGGGGCATAATGTTTATATCCATACATATTCCTCATACTAAATTTATCCATCAATCTTCTGGTCTCCTCCTGCGCCGGTATTATTTTATCCGCAGGAAGCAGATCGGGATAAAAATATCCGAGCGGGGAAGTTACCGCCAGAAATCCATCCTTCCCGGTTGCAGTTTCGTAATAGTATTTTGCAAGGAAAGGCATCTCATCAAAAAGGTGCAGATTCCAGCCCCAGTTTATGGGAATATCACCCCTTTCGGCAGAAAGCCAGGCTCCGGATTGAAGCCCGATTACCCAGTTCGAGGCATCACCTTCCGTTCCGACAAATGTAACGTAATACTTAGATTCAATATTGATTGAATCCGGATTTAGTACTACAGGTGGAGAATAGATATAATCGTCAGAAGGAAAAGCTGAATGCCAGGAAAGATTTCCCAAAAGTGTTTCATGGAATGAGGCACCAAAAAAGGCAAACCACTGAATAAGCGGCTCGGGATGCATCCAGCCGTAAATGTGAAATATGCTTCCTGGATTTTTATCTGAATAATACGTAAGAATCTGTTCAAGCAAATCTGCTTTCTGAGTCGAAAGGCTGTTGAAATCCAAACTGCCTGTGCCGGCAAAATTTACCTGAAACATTTTTTTAGCTGCCGTAAAATCTGTTATTTCTCTTATATAAAATTTTTCCGGATTACATCTTGGAAGGAGATTGGCAATACCCCATTCAACAATTTTCAGATAACGAGCTTCTTCGGTCATTCCCGAAATATTCCACGGAAGACCGGAGTTTTCGAGTCTTGCCGGAAGCATAACCGGGGCATCGCCGTCAAATTCATCCTCCACGAGCACGCTATCGCTTAAGGCAAGTCCATAATACTGAGCTTTTGCAGCAGAGAATGCGATTCTCCCGGTAAGAGATGCCAGTATAACGGCATATTCACCCTGCCAAAGGAAGGATTGTCCGCTGAAATTACTATAGTACCTGTTCGGATCGTAAGTTACTGCCCCTGCGATTGAAGAACCGAATCGCGAAAAAAGCCCCGCGAGTGTGCTTATTGTATCAAACTGGACATTCCCCCGCTCCATATATATTGAAGCCCAGGTCTCGTCAGTTCTGTTATAGCTCCAGGTTTCATATACGTTCATCAGGTAGAGCCGGGAAGAATCCTGGTTCACAATTCCTGCGAGGTTCATAACTGCGAGCCGCTCCTCCGGACCAATTCCGGTGTTATTAAACAATACCGCCCGGGACTGAAAATAATTATCGGATCTGTTCAGATAAATCAAAAGAAATGAAAGAATAAGAATTGTACGGTATTTCGCTGAATTATGCAGACTTGTCATTGTAAACATCAATTTTTTTGATAATACAAAAGTAACAATTCTTCTGACCATAAACCTTTAGAAAATTAATTGACCGGATGCTTCTTTAAGATATGCAGGTGTCAATAAACACGACTGGGACGTATTCGGACTTAACAACATCGTCCCGAATTCGGCTGATCACTCAAATAGTTTTGTGAATGAACCTTAAAAATTTTTCTCAGAATCTCATATTGGATGCAATAAATTAACTGAAAAGGATGTGGTAATAATCAGTTACAAGTATAAAATAAAATCTCTGTGGAAGAAAATTTTAAGTATTGCAGCAGCCGTTAATGAGTTTGATTATCCACGGGATCAATTAATAATTCGGTTTTCTGGTAAAATAATATGGTTTTTAAAGTCTTCCTTAATTTTGTGGAATCTATTATAAAAATGTATTAGATTTAATTGTCGAAAACACAATACAAAAAATTGAGTTGCGTGAAAAAATCAATTAAAACTGAAAATCAGACTTCTGTACCTAAAAATCGAAATATTGCCGATTCACAAGAATTCCCTATAATCGGAATTGGAGCTTCGGCAGGCGGACTCGAAGCCTTAGAACTATTTTTCAAAAATACTCCGCAAAAAAGCGGAATTGCTTTTGTAGTCATCCAGCATCTCGATCCTACCCATGTCGGCATAATGCCCGAATTACTTCAGCGAATTACAGATATGAAAGTTATGCAGGCATCAGACCACCTTTTAATTAAACAAAATCACGTTTATGTTATTCCCCCAAATAAAAACATGTCAATTCTGAACGGCTATTTATATGTGTTTGATTACGTAGAATTGCGTGGTTTGCGCCTTCCTATTGATTTCTTTTTCCGTTCATTAGCCGAAGACCAGAAAGAAAAAAGTATTGGTGTTATTCTTTCCGGAATGGGATCTGACGGCAGTTTTGGTTTGAAAGCAATAAAAGAACACGGCGGTATTGCCGCAGTTCAGGAACCCGCAACAGCCAAATTTGACGGGATGCCGAAAAGCGCAATCGATTCAGTTAATATTGATATTCTTGCCCCTGCCGGTGATCTTCCACTAAAATTGATCGAATTCCTTCGAAACAGTCAGTTGCAAAAACAAAATTTCGAGATCGATTTCGATAATAAAAGTAATCTGGGGAAAATACTGATCCTGCTCAGAGCGCGGACGGGACATGATTTTTCTTTATACAAAAAAAATACTTTGTTTCGTCGGATCGAAAGAAGAATGAATGTTCACCAAATTAAAAAATTAGCTCATTATATCCGTTTTCTTCAGGAAAATCCGAACGAGTTAAATTTGCTTTTTCAGGAATTATTAATTGGAGTTACAAATTTTTTCCGCAATCCGGAGGTATGGGAAAAATTACTAAATAGCGTTTTTCCAAAGCTGTTTAGCGAATTTCCCAACGGCTATACATTCCGTGCCTGGATTGCAGGAGGGTCCACCGGAGAGGAGGCTTTTTCACTTGCAATGATTTTTCTTGAAGCCACCGAAAAAGTAAAAAACGAAAAAACTTTTAATCTTCAGATTTTTGCAACTGATATTGATAATGATGCTATTGAAAAAGCCCGCAGAGGGGTTTTCAGTTCTAATATAGTAAACGATGTTTCACTGAAACGTATCAGCCAGTTCTTCTCTAAGGAGGAGAATGTTTACAGAGTTAAACCGTTAGTCCGTGAGATGGTAATATTTGCAAATCACGATCTGATCAAAGATCCTCCTTTTACCAAATTAGACCTGCTTCTCTGCCGCAATGTTTTAATTTATATGGAACCTGAACTACAGAAAAAACTAATGAACCTGTTCCATTACAGCCTTAACAAAAACGGAATTATGGTTTTGGGAAGCGCTGAAAACGACAATTCTCAGAACAACAAGTTCGTACCGCTTGATAACAAATTAAAAATCTATAAACGATCTGACGCAACAATTAAACAAGAATTTTTAACTTTTCCTGACACTTTCTCAACTACTGCCCTACCGCAGCAAGCCAAGACTAAAACTATGAAAATCTCCGAAAATATCCAGATACTCGCTGATCAGCTTTTAATTCAGCATTATTCACCTGCAAGTGTTCTTGTTAATCAGGAAGGTGACATACTATACATCACCGGACGCACCGGCAAATATATAGAACCTGCGGCGGGAAAAGCAAATTGGAACATATATGCAATGGCCCGCGAAGGTTTAAGAAACGAACTTCCCGGAGCTATGCGCAAAGCGAAACAAAATTTTGATGCTGTTAAGTTGGATCATATCAAAATCGGAATTAATGGCGGCACGCAGTTTGTTAATATTATTTTTCAGCAGATCGAAAAACCGGCTGCTATTAAGGGAACAATCATGATTGTTTTTAATGATGTTTCCGGAGATCTCCAGGTTGTCTCCCGCAAAGCAAGAAAAAATTCGGATAATTCGTCGGAACGTGAAAAGGAATTGGAAATTGAATTGCTCCGCGCCCGTGAAGAACTTCAAAATACACGTGAAGAGATGCAGACAACACAGGAGGAATTAAAATCGACAAACGAAGAAATTCAGTCAACAAATGAAGAACTGACAACTTCCAAAGAGGAAATGCAAAGCCTGAACGAAGAGCTGCAGACCGTGAATATTGAATTGCAGAGCAAAGTCAACGATTTATTGCTGGTGAATAACGATATGAAAAATCTTTTGAACAGCACAGATATCGGCACTTTGTTCCTCGATAAAGATTTAAACATCCGGCGTTTTACCGATAAGTTGACGAATATTTTCAAATTGCGCCCGACTGATATCGGCAGACCCTTCACTGATATGGTTAACGATCTAATTTAGCCTACAATGAAAAACGATGCTATTGAAGTGCTCAAAACTTTGGTTTATAAGGAAACTGCTGTTCCGGCAGGAGGTCAAAAGTGGTTTAATGTCCGGATTATGCCCTACCGTACATTTGATGATCATATCGATGGACTTGTAATAACATTTATTGATATTACTGATTCGAAAAAAATGGAAGCAGAACTAAATAAAACTATTGCAATTCTTCGCAAACATAATATCAGCGAGACATGAAAAGTAAAAACGATTATTCGGATGAATATCAAAATTTACGCCAAAAGGCTGAACAGCAGCTAAAGATTAAGTCGGCGAAAATAAAAACTCCTAATAACGAAGCCGAGACCTTAAAGCTGCTGCATGAATTACAGGTTCACCAGATCGAATTGGAAATGCAGAATGAAGAACTGCGGATAGCGAAGGAAAAAGCTGTTCTGGCAGAAGAAAAATATATTGAATTATATGATTTCGCACCCTGCGGTTACATTTCGCTTTCTGAACAATGCGAAATCACCGGAATTAATTTTTCAGCCTCCGCTATGCTTGGGAAAGAACGTTCTAAACTGCTGAAAAATCGTTTTAACCAGCTTATCGCTTCCGAATCAAAATATGTTTTTGAGCTTTTTTTCAATAAAGTATTTTCTGGTAATGAGAAACAATCCTGCGAAATAATTATCACAGACGACCAAAACAAGCAGGTATTTGTATTCATAGAAGGGGTTATCAGCCCTGATGGCGAAAGTTGTTTTTTGACTCTAACCGATATAACAGAACGAAAAAAGGCTGAATTACAATTACAGGCTTCAAATCTATTAATTGAAGAGAGCGAAAATAAATTTCAGCAGCTTGTTCAAAATATTGATGAGTGTTTTTGGCTTCGGAATGATCACAGTATGATCTACGTTAGTCCCGGTTTTGAAAAAATTTGGGGTCTGCCATGCCAGGCGTTATATGAGAGCCCCAATATCTTCACCGAAAAAATACATCCGGAGGACAAACAATCGGTTCTTGAGATACTTCACTCCGATAAGTTTAAGCATTCCGGTGTTTTTGATTTTAATTACAGGATTATCAGGGATGACGGCGAAACTCGCTGGATAAATGCACGATCTTTCCCGATAAAAGATAATAACGGCGAAATTTTCCGGCGGGCTGGCATTGCTATTGATATTACTGATAAATTTCAAAAGCATATGGAATTAATAAAAGCTAAAGAACATGCTGAGGAAAGTGACCGGCTGAAATCAGCTTTTCTTGCTAATATGAGCCATGAAATCCGAACACCTATGAATGGAATTCTTGGTTTTGCTGACCTCTTAAAAAACCCGGAACTCAACGGCGAAGAACAGCAGGAATATATTGAGATTATTCAGAAGTGCGGTATTCGGATGCTTAATATTATTAACGACATTGTGGACATCTCAAAAATTGAAGCAGGATTGATGAAAGTTAATCTTGGCGAATCGAACATAAACAAACAGATCGAATATATTTATAGTTTTTTCAGAAATGAAGCGGAAGCCAAAGGCATGATGCTCACTTTCCACAATTCGCTTCCAACGGAAGAATCGATTATTTTTACAGACCGTGAGAAAGTTTTTGCAATATTGACAAACCTTATCAAAAACGCCATTAAATTCAGCAATAAAGGGACTATTAAATTTGGCTATCACAAAAATGCCGATTTCCTGAAATTTTATGTAACCGATGAGGGAATTGGGATACCAAAAGACCGGCAGGAGGCAATCTTTGAGCGTTTTATCCAGGGAGACATAGCAAACACACGTGCTGTGGAGGGCGTCGGTCTTGGACTTGCCATTACTAAATCTTATGTTGAGATGCTGGGCGGTCAAATCTGGGTTGAGAGTGAGGAAAAGATTGGTTCAACTTTCTATTTCACTCTGCCATGCAAATCAAAAGAGGAAAATAAAAACACTTCCTCAGATTTTACGCAAAATGAATCATCGAGGGCTAAAAAATTAAAAATTTTGATAGTGGAAGATGATGTGACTTCTGCTCAGCTAAACAGCATTTATGTTAATTCATTTGCACAAAAAATTATTTGTGTCAGGTCCGGACAAGACGCAGTTGAAGCTTGTTTAAATAATCCTGATATCGATCTGATATTGATGGATATTGAGATGCCTGTTATGGATGGTTATCAGGCTGCAAGCAAAATACGTGAATTTAATAAGCATGTAATAATTATTGCTGCAACAGCGTTTGCTATTGCAGGCGCAAAAGATACCGCTATTGGGGCAGGATGCAATGACTACATCGCAAAACCGATAAACAGAAAATCGTTATCAGCATTAATAGAAAAATATTTCACAAAATAATACTGGCGCGGCAGAACCTATAACTATTCCATATACCTTAGCCGGCTGCTATGCCCGGTTTCTGACAGGGAGATTCTAAACACTTATTCATTTGTATCAGGTGATATTCGGAAAACAAGGCGATTAATTCCCTTTAGTATGAGGCAATCCGGAAAATCTGAACTTATTTTCCGGATTGCCCCGTACTTTATTCTTCCTTCAGGTCATTCTATTCAAACAGTTCTGATTTTTTGATTCCCCTGATAGCGTATTTTCGGGTATATAAATAAAATGCCAGATGAATAAGCAACACGATCCCCCAGATTATTGCAGTAAGATGTACTGTGCTTATAGGTTCATAAACAGAGTTATATCCTGAAAGATGCCAGAATTCTGCTATGAGGTTACATATCAAATATGTGGATGCATGAAAACGAAAACCGATATCATAGAGCGGTAAATGCTCATTGTCCCTGTTCCCGAATACCCATCCGACAATAAATACGAGTACCGCATAAACTATAACAGTGATCCAGCTACTTTCGAAATTACGGTCCTGGAGTAATGAACTAAGAAAATATCTGAAAATAAAAGTAAAAATGAAAAGAAAAATTGAAAAAAGCAGCAGATTTTTTGTCATAAATTTCATAATTATTCCTCCGAAGCGATTAAATTCTTAATCCTTTTATTATAAAACAGATTGATATTCCGCTCAATAAATCTACTGAGCAGCTCCTGCCCCAATGCTGTAAGAAAATAATATTTCCTTTCGGGACCTTTATTCCCCTCACCGGGCTCAAAATCGACCACCCCTACATGCTGATACTTTCTCAGGTTTCGGTAAAGACTTTGGCTCTCGCAGCTCATTGTGGAATTTGATTGTTCTTCAACGAAAGATTTAATTTCATCCACATATTTTTTTCCATCTTTCAGAGAAAGAAAAATCCAAAGGGTTAACTGACCTTTTTTGTAGGTCTCTTCCCATGCCGATAACAATTCAGATACTTCAACTTTTTTTTTCATGTCTTAATCATTTAGTATTATTCAACTTGTATAAAACAAATATACTAACAGATAAGATCAAAAACAAATAAAATGAAGAAAAATCGAAAAAAAAATTGGATAATTGATGGATCGGGAATAAGCGATTGAATTGTTCAGGGAATCAGTCAAATATACTTACTTTCATTAGAATGAAACTCCTTTGCGCTGCACATTTAAATTATTTTGTTACAAATGTAAAACATCATATATTTGGTGATCGAAATCTCAGGATGGCATCCGAAGTGCACCCAAATTCGCTACGTTGATCAATATCTTTTTGCATTCGGATAGTGTCCGGATTTCATCATCAATAACAGCCATTATCATTCTCGAAGAACCACCTTCAGCTCTTTCCGGCTGTTTATTTTATAAGATTTGAATTATTCTTTACCATTCAATTAATTAAAATATCGAGGAGGATTTGTGAAAAAACTAACCGCTGAATTTATTGGAACGTTCTGGCTTGTACTGGGAGGCTGCGGCAGCGCTGTACTTGCGGCGGCATACCCTGAACTGGGAATCGGCTTTACAGGTGTGGCTATCGCCTTCGGGTTAACTGTTCTTACAATGGCTTATGCAATCGGACATATTTCCGGCTGTCATCTTAATCCGGCGGTTTCCATCGGACTATGGGCTGGCGGACGCTTCGACAAAAAAGAATTGCTTCCGTATATTGCCGCTCAGGTATTGGGCGGAATTGCAGGTGCCGCTGTTTTATATATTATTGCCACCGGAAAACCGGGATTTGAAATCGGAGGATTCGCTTCAAACGGATATGGTGAGCATTCACCCGGCGGATATAATATGCTTTCCGCTTTAGTTACTGAAATTGTAATGACATTTATGTTTTTAATCGTGATCCTGGGCGCAACGCACCCAAAAGCTCCTAAAGGATTTGCCGGAATGGCAATAGGACTGGCGCTGACACTCATCCATCTGATCAGCATCCCTGTTACGAACACTTCTGTGAATCCTGCAAGAAGCACAAGTCAGGCATTGTTCGCCGGTGACTGGGCATTGGGTCAGCTCTGGCTTTTCTGGGCTGCTCCTGTCATAGGTGCAATCTTAGCCGGCTTCGTTTATAAATTTATGTCCCCTGAAAAGGAATAATAATGCACTCCGTTTTTATTTGCTGATACTGACGGAGTACCCGTACTGAATAAAAATTCCACCTCCGGGGAGGACACCAAATGATCCTCCCCGTTTTTTAATCAACTCTGACTTGCCTTCAACCTCCATACAGTGAATATCAAATATATATCGGCTATTTTTTTTGATCTAAAAACATATATAATTATGTTTGAATTAAAACACAGAGGAATTATTTATTGCAGGTATTTTCTTCAGTCAAATCAGTTCACTTCATGTTATGGATGAATAACCCGGGCGCTTTCGCTTTGCCCTGTGGAAATATTTCCTGACTATTTTATTATTTAAGGCCATAAAAAAAATGATACATCACCTAAAGCCATGACAGAAATTTGGAAAAATAATATTAAAATCCGGGATGGCTTCCCATTTACCTGCTTTTTCTTACTTTGGACAAAATTCTTCAGAGTTATACTATCGGAAAGTAAGCACCTCAAAAAATTAGTATTACTACCCCTGATAGTTTTGATAATTCTGTTCTGCTACGGTTGTCGTGAAAATTCAAGTGAACCGGATAATCAGAATTTCGGGCAGGAAATCAGAGTTTCCGGGCAGATTGTCTCTGATGATTCTACTTTTTTGATGCATCCTTTACAGATCTTGCTGGTTGGAGAAAGCACATATACCGATTCATCGGACGATATGGGTTATTTTGAATTTTTAATCTCAGAACAAAGAACGTTCCGTCTGATTATAAAAGACGAGGATTATAAAAATCTGGACTCAGTTTTTGTTATCAGAAGCGATACTTTAATTTCGGTAAGTCTGCAGCCTGTCCTCAATGATTATTTCCCGTTAAATATTGGTGACCGACTGACATATATTTACAGCTTGAAGGAACTTTGCAGCGGAGATAACATATATATTGACGGAATTGAAGATTGGGTAATAGCTGACTTAAGGACATCAAAGGATTCAATATTTTATAAATGCAGAAGAAATTTCAATGGGATAAAAATTGATGCCCGGGGACCTGATACACCTGATACGAGCGTAGTAAACATATCTGATGAGTTTTCTATTTTAGAAGATAAAAAGCATAATGTATATATTGATCATCCGGATTTTATTTCCGGAATTACATTTCCAAGATATTACAACAGGAATTTTCCGGATGAAATTGTATATGAAGCAACCAGTGGATTCGTCTTTATCTACCGGCTAAAGAAACAGACAGGCTTAACCTTTTGGCAGCAAACTACTGGCAGTGGTCACTGCAGCACGACCAAATCATGGAGTCTCACAGAGTAATTTTTAATCTGTATCTGACAAACCACATTACAAGATCGCCATTATGCCGGTCGGCTGCCAATTTTTGCATTTTAGAAAATTAATGTTAGTTGTTCCGTTTCGGCTTTGCTGTTTATAATATTTTGTAAATATGTAAGTCGGTGTCAGGCTTCGGCAAGTTGATGATCCATGCTCTTGCACCTTCTCCGTAATTATTATAATCAGCAAAGGTTATATTTGAAGATGAGTTTGAAACGAAGAAAGGAATTCAAATAATGATAAAATATCTGGTAGTATTGCTTCTTTTTTATGGTATTTCACTCAAAGCACAATTTGGCGCTCTGATATGGTCCGACGAATTTGAAAATGACATTATTAATACAGATAACTGGACCTATGATCTTGGTGGACACGGCTGGGGGAATCAGGAACTTCAGTATTATACAAATCGCAATGAAAATGCAACTGTAAAAGATGGAAACCTTCTGATAATTGGAAGAGAAGAATCCTTTGGAGGCAGAAATTATACATCCGCGCGGCTGAAGACTCTGGGACTGCATAGTTTTCTGTATGGAAGGATTGAAGCAAGGATAAAAATTCCTCTTGGACAGGGTTTTGGCTGCTTGGTGATGATTTCAACGGAACCAACTGGCCGCAATGCGGCGAAATAGATATCATGGAACACATCAGTAATTCATCTGTTATCCGAGGGACAGCGCATTGGGACAATAACGGATATATGGGATGGGGACAGGATACACCCTGTGATGTATCACAATATCATGTGTTCAGTGTGGAATGGAATGAGAAAGCAATTAAATGGTTCCTGGATGGAAATAAATATTATGAAATAAATATTTTGAATGGAATAAATGGGACTTCCGAACTGCATTTACCTTTTCATATAATTTTAAATTTGGCGATTGGCGGTTCCTGGCCAGGTAATCCTGACGAAACGACACAATTTCCCGATACTATGTTTGTTGACTACCTCAGAGTTTATAAGTCCGTTACCGATTTTGAAGCAGAAGATAAAGAAAATACTCCTTCTATAGTGACCCTTGGTCAAAACTATCCAAATCCCTTTAATCCAAAAACCAATATTGAATTTGAGATTGAAACACCCGGTGTTGTAAAAGTTACCATTTATAATTCACTCGGTAAATTAGTTGGAAGTATGGATGATGGCTTTAAAAGCAAAGGTAAGCACTCTATCGCTTTTGATGGATCAAACTTAGCTTCCGGGCTTTATTATTTCAGACTTCAAATTAATGATGTAATCCTTACAAGAAAAATGGTTCTTATAAAATAGAACCACGGACAAAGAAATGCAACTGAAATAACAGGCTGGGTGTTTTCGTGCAGTGCATGATTCCGATCAGGTTTATTAATAAATCTAAGTTACTGACTGTTTTCTTTTGTAAGGTAAATTCTGAGGTTAGGAGTTAATAATGAAAAATATTTATTCAAAAAATTCAATTACTATTTCATATCCTGCTAAAAATATATGGCTTGTAATTTATGATGTGAATTCGTATTCAAAATGGTGGCCCTCATCGATAAAAATTAAAGTTATTAAAAAGAATGATAAATTATCTGGCTCCGAAATAGAAATACGTCCGTATGGCGGCATCCCTTTTTATTGCGAGTTTATGGAAAAAGAACTTGAGAATAAATTGCAGATGAAATATAAGGGCATATATTCTGGCTATGGAGAATGGAGTTTATCTGAATCAAATAATCACACAGAAGTTACATATGAAATTAATTTAAATATTAATAATGAATTTATAAAAGTCCTGTCAATATTTTTCCCGATTGATAGAATTCATCACAGATTAATGAACAAGGTACTAATAAATTTAAAGAAAAGAGTTTACGATAATAAAAACAGCAATACCTGACTTGTGATGGATCAGCGAAAGATGAAAAAAGCCTTGGAATAAATTTGATACACATTGAGTCACAATCCGACTATTTGACCTCTTGAGATAAACCAGGTCAAGTTTTCTCTTGCGATCGAGCAAACGCGGAGATCTACGAAAAAATAAACATCCTCAGGAGTAGGATAGTAAATAGTTGACCCTCAAAAAGTCCTTTTTAGTAAAAAGTCACCGTTCTATTGGGTAGTGCAAAAAGTTTTGTGCAAATGGTCAAAGAAATAATGCACGGGGTGTTCAAACAGTAATTGGATTTTGATAATTAATAACATTATTTTTTGAGCATTTACTGACCTGTTGCAGTTTTATTGGCAGATAAAATTTTTCGGAATCAGACGAACTGAGGACAACTCCATGCAAAATCATTCACATAAGCTCAGACGGCTCGACATCGCCTACATAAGCTTCCTGATCCCTGGCGTCTGTGCGTTCCTGGGTACTATTGGCGGCGTGATCGTATCGTTGCTTGATATAGAACCAGCATATTTTGGTTTCTTTATACTTATCCCGCTGATGTTTATAAGTGCTGTGGCTATTCCTGTTGGCATAATTATTACACTCACCGATAGTCGCCGTGATCCTGCACTGATTCTCTTGTGTATCTCTTCAATAGTAGTTGTTGTCGCAGGACTTACTGAGTCCGGTGGTGACTTTATCGCGTTGAATGTCGTTCCTATGCTTTATAGTCTGCTTGTTGTAATACTCGAAGTCAGTTGGTTTTTTGTTAGACGTAAAACATATAATGAAGCTAATACAGCCGCCTGACCTGTGCTTCAATTTATTCATAATGCTATTTCTCTAATTGTGAAGTTGAAAACAACTGAAGTCAAAATATCAGCTAATCGAAATTGCTAAAAAGTATAACGTTTCTAAAATATAGCTTTTGGCTCAAATTTGGATTCCGGAAGAGAAGAGAATGACATTGATCCTGTAATTGAAGGATTTCCAGATTGTTCCCGACTGCCCGGTTAGTTCCGGGTGGCATTCTATTAGTATTATTATTAAATTGTTTTTCCATCCTGACTTTATTGATTCTCCCAGCCGGGGAATCAATTTATTTATAATGGCAAACCGGGAAACATGCCTCAGCAGTAATAAATTTTCCCTCAATAAAAGGTGAAAACATGAAACCCAAATATTTTTTTATTCTATTTTTCTCGCTAATCTTAGCTGATAACACGTCAGTTTATTCACAAAACACAAAGACCGATAAGATTTCCTATGATCAATCCACATACTATTTATATCCGGCGATAATCGATACATTGCCTGAATTACCTTCACCACTGAAAATGGATGATGGCATGGAAATATTACTGACAGCGCTAAAAGATAATAAATATGCGCTGATTCCCGTCACGGTTGAAAATGGGACCCCTTTGCATTACAGTCTGAGGGTAAAAGACGTATTTGGCAAAGATCTGCAGCTTCATATTAATTCAGGCGATTTCCGGACACTCGCAAAAACAGGACTCCATTCCGTTCAGGAACTTAGCAGAAAGGAAACGATAACAGGCTTTCCTGTATCTCTGATAAATTATATTGGTCGTCCAGGCAGGTTTTCAGGGGCGGGTTTCCTCGCTGAAGATGAGGACATCATAACTGTCCTGCTGAGCGATAATAATATCGTTGCGAAACTGGTGCTTACACATCCCGGGATGGCAAAACCGCTTTTTCACGTATGGAATATTATTTTATATGAAATTGAACTTGGGAAATGGGCAAGATACTGGGATAATATAAAGTATTTTTATTATAACGGAAATAAAGTAGCCCTTAAAGCCAAAGGAACAAAAGGATGGCAGATTTCAATATTTCAGGATGAAATTCAGGGAAGATTTGACCTGGAGGTTTCCAGATCGCTTTCAGATACAGAAAAATTGTTTTTAAAAGAAAAATATCCTTCGCTCTCCGCAAGTCAATTGAAAGTATTCGAAAACAAACTCTCTACTATTAATTTTAGTTAAATGCTGCCTTATTACATAATGCGTTATGGCTTCTATGAAGGACATACCGATTACAGGAGCGATCCTGTTGCTATTGCTTTTATTTTCGGGCTGAAATCTTTGGAAGAGATCGAAAAATCATTTCCCGGCAGTTTGTATCTGACACTTACGAATCATTTTTTGTCGGAATAAATTAATTAAAAGCTTAACTGTATTTATTAATTTTACTGACTTATTTCACATATTATCAACTATAGAGTTATAATGGATCGAGAAGAAAGAGCCGTTAGCAGCGGAAAGAGCAGCCTTAGTGAAAGGCACGACAAATGTGCTCCATACTGGGCAGCGGCATTATTAATTCTATGTTTAACCGGAATTTCCACCATCTGGATTGATCTGGGAATATTCTGGAAAGGCTATGTTCTGGATATGACAGGTCCAGCCTGGAATTACATTCTGTTCAGAGGGCTTAATACCGGATATGCTGATAACGTATGGACGCGTTTCTTTAAGCCTAAAACCACCTTGATTATTTTTACTTCGGTCTGCATTCTGATCGAAACCCTGCAGTATTTCAAAGTATATGATTCCACTTTCGATCCCTGGGATTTACTTGCTTATGCATCTGTTCTTATTCCCGTGTATATCATCGATGTCCTGCTCTTAAAGCAAAAACTGCCTGAGTCATTATCATAATGAAATAAGCTTATTAACGAGAATATTAAAAAAATCTATTGAGACCGCAGTGAAAAAGCAGCGTTATCATTCAAGCACATAAAACTCCCGGTGTGATTACAAATACAGTTGTCGTTAGAAATTCCAGGGTGATGCCTGAATCACAGGTTTTTAATTCATAATTTTGTTTATTTTCAAATATGAGTTACATTAATCAAAATATCAGTCAAATCAGAGATATCTGTAAAAAACATAAAGTTTCCAGATTACTTGTTTTTGGATCAGTTTTATCTGATAATTTCGATGAATCAAGCGATATTGATTTTTTAGTTGATTTCAAAGGTGTTGATCTGATTGATGATACTGATAAATATTTTAACTTAAAAACATCACCCGAAAAATTGCTAAAAAAACGTATTGATCTGCTTGAAGATAAAGCTCTGTCAAATCTATATTTATTAAATTCTATAAATACTTCAAAAAAAATGATTTATGGATAACGAAATTCAAACCTGGCTCTTTGTTATATTACAATCAATTGATGAGATTGATTCATACTAAAAAACCAGCCCAAAATTTTTGAACAATTTGTTTCAGACATAAAAACAAAAAGAGCGATTGAACGATTCCTTGAAATTATTGGAGAGGCTGTCGGGAGAATTCTTAAAAAAGATGCCGATTTTTTACTTGAAGACGCCGGACAGATAATAGCAACACGAAATAGAATAATTCATGGATATGACAGAATCTCTGATGAATTAATATGGAGAATCATAATAAAACATCTCCCTAGACTTAAAGCCGAGGTCAAAAGACTGCTTGAGCAATGAAAGGCATTCAGAATGTTTTACCACACTATCGCTTTAAGTTAAAAACAAACCTCTCACACCTTTTACGCAGACGAATTGCAATCCAATCGTTTAATCAGTAAGATATTCAAACTTCAGACTATTGCTTCAATCGGGGTTCAGTATTTTTCGAATCCCAAATGATGATCAATTTCGGCGGAAGAAGTGATAACAATAGAATCCGTCTGCGGGCAGAATAAAACTTGAAATTACAGATGTTGGTAATTCTCCCGTGGAAATATTAGCCTGCATAAGAAGCTTCAGACAAAGAACACTTCATTCATTGACAAAATTGAATGGAAGATATCGGGAGGAATCCGAGAGATTAAAGTATTGGGATTATTCGACAGCTTGCGGGTATTATGTAAAAATTGCCGAAAAACCATAATTTTATTTCGGGAACGATGTAAATGAAAAAATGGTATTAAATGCACTGGGTGGTTTGTTGAAAAACACCGGAATAATATCCCAAATCATTTTCTCAATATCGAATAGTATAATAACGCCATAATGCCGAATTATATCCAAGAAAGAATAATGGAAATTGATTACGCAGAGACACACCCTTTCCCCATATTCGAGGATGACGTGACTCTACAACCGGGATAAAAAATAGTCAAAACCGAAATAAAATCCATTATCCGTTAAAATAATTCAATTCAAAGGTTCCGTTCAAAAAAGGGGTGTTTCCCTATCCCCTCATTCTCCATTGCCCCTAATTTTTCGTAAATTTGAAAGTTAAAAACCAAATATTCCACAGAAAGGGAAATCATTGAAGAAAAGAGCTGTTGTACTTTTCAATCTGGGGGGACCAGATTCACTAAAAACAATTGAACCATTTTTATTTAATTTATTCTCAGACCCTGACATTTTTAAGATACCCTTTTTCCAGGGTCAGTTTGCAAAACTAATCTCGCGTCTGCGGGCGCCGAAAGTTGCAGGTCAATATGAAAAAATCGGCGGCAAATCCCCTCTGAACGAATGGACTGAAATTCAGCGCGGCAAGCTGGAAGATTTGCTCCGGAAAGATATTCCCGGGATCGATGTTTTCACCGCTATGCGTTACTGGAAACCGCTTAGTGACGAAACCGCCGAGAAAGTAAAAGCCGGCAATTACGATGAAATACTTCTGCTGCCTCAGTATCCTCATTATTCAATCGTTACTACCGGATCATCTTTTAATGAATGGAACAGAAAGTTCAGACCGGGCAAAGCGAAGCAGCTGCTTGTTGAAGAATACTGCGAACATCCGCTTTACCTTCAGGCGCTGAATGAAAGGATTGACCAAGCGCTGGCTAAATTTCCTGAAGATAAAAGAAATAAAGTAGTGCTTATGTTCAGTGCACATTCCACACCTGAAAGTCTCTGGAAAAAAGGTGACCCTTACCGTGATCAGATTGTCCGTACAATGAATGCAATAATTAAACTGCGCAGAAACGACCTGGAACATCACTTATGTTTTCAGAGTAAAGTCGGTCCTGTCAAGTGGCTTGGACCTTCAACCGAAGAAAGCATTCAGGAAATGATCAAAACGGGCAAAAAGAATCTTCTGCTTATCCCGGTAAGTTTTGTCTCCGATCATATCGAAACCCTTTTTGAACTTGGTGTTGAATACAGACATGTTGCTGAAGAAGCAGGAGTTGAAAACTATATCGTAACTGAGGGTTTTAACGGAGGCGATACTTATGTGCAGGCTATGGCAGTGATTGCCAGGAAATATTTTGCTTCAAAATTCTGAAAAATTATGGAAAAGAAAAAAATAAAAATCGCAATCCTTGGAGGCGGGATCTCTGCATTGACAGCCGCATTCCAACTTGAAAAATCGGGTTACAGCGCTGTAATTTTCGAGCAGAATAGTGAACCGGGTGGTTCAATGATAACCCGGAATGAGGAAGGTTATCTGCTCGATTTTGGTCCAAACAGCGGACTTGAGACAACACCGCTTATCGCTGAGATAGTGAATGAAATCGGGATGGCTGACGAGATGGTTTACGCCAATGAAAAAGGAAATAAACGCTATATTCTGAAAAATGGAAAATTAATCCCGCTGCCTATGTCACCGGCTGCATTCTTTAAAACACCTCTCTTTTCAGCAAGGGCAAAATTCAGACTTCTTGCAGAACCGTTTATTAAAAGAAGCCATGACGGATATTATCAGTCTATAGCCGATTTCGTCCGCAGACGGCTTGGCACGGAATTCCTCGATTATGCAATAAATCCATTCGTAAGCGGAGTATTTGCAGGTGACCCCGAGAAACTGAGTGTTAAATCTGCCTTCCCGAAACTCTACGCCCTCGAGGAAAATTACGGAGGACTTATAAAAGGCACTTTAATGGGCGCAAGGGAAAGAAAGAAACGAAAAGAAGTTGCCAAGCAAAGTGCAAAAATGTTCTCGTTCAGGAATGGTATGCAGTCAATGGCAAAAAGACTTGCTGAATATCTCAGTTCAGAGATCAAAACTGGGGCAGAAATAGAATACGTCAGAAAATCGGAAGAAAAATTCGAGATCATTTACCGAAAAGATGGCGAATCAGCAAGTGAATTCTTCGATCTTATCATTTCCGCTATCCCCGCCTATGATGCCGGCAGGATATTTCAATTCGGTGACGAAGACTTTAATCGTCACTGCTCACAGGTTTATTATCCGCCTGTCGCAGTTCTTTATCTCGGATTCCGGAAAAACCGGATTGCTCAGCCGCTGGATGGGTTTGGATTCCTTATCCCGACAAAAGAAAAAAAGGATTTCCTGGGGGCGATATGGAGTTCAGTGCTTTTCGAAAACAGAGCGCCCGAAGATTATGAGTCATTCACACTTTTTATCGGCGGAGCGCAGAAACCTGAAATTCTCGATCAGGATGATGAAAACCTTATCGCTAACACCGTCGCAGAATTTAAGAAAATAATGAAAATAGATTCCGATCCGGAATTTGTAAAAATCAGGAGATGGGAAAAAGCCATCCCGCAGTATAATCTTGGTTATATCGAGCACGAAAGGTATTTTGAATCGTTCGAACACAACAACCCGGGTGTATTTCTCTCAGGAAATTTCCGGGGCGGTATTTCAGTCGGTGATTGCTTCAAAAATTCCAGCCTTACAGCTTCACGAGTACTCGAATATATTAATAAAATAAGCAAACCAACGGAGAATTAATATGTCAGAATTTCCAATAAAAAGATTAAGAAGATTAAGATATAATGCTACCGTCAGGGATATGGTACGCGAAACTTCTTTGAGCAAGGATGATTTTATCTACCCGCTCTTCGCTGTCCCTGGTGAAAATATCAGAAAAGAAATAAAATCGATGCCCGGCGTTTTCCAGATGTCTATAGATGTTCTTGTGAAAGAATGCGTTGAAGTTGAAGCGCTGGGAATTCCCGCCGTCATTCTGTTCGGGATACCTTCTCACAAAGATGAAAAAGGTTCTGAAGCATACGATGATAACGGGATTATCCAGAAAGCAGTAAGAGCGATAAAAAAAGCCACAAAGCGTCTGCTTGTTATTACTGATGTCTGCCTTTGCGAATATACTTCGCATGGTCATTGCGGTTTACTTCACGGTGAAGAAATTCTAAATGATGAGACACTCGAACTGCTCGCAGCCGAAGCGCTCTCCCACGCAAAAGCCGGAGCAGATATTATCGCCCCTTCTGATATGATGGATGGAAGAATTGCTGCGATAAGAAAAATTCTGGATGATAACGGATTCTATAAAATACCGGTTCTAAGTTATGCGGTGAAATATGCTTCCGGATTTTATGGCCCTTTCAGGGATGCTGCCGAATCTGCCCCCGCTTTCGGCGACAGAAAATCGCATCAGATGGATCCTGCAAACAGTGATGAAGCCCTCCGCGAAGCCCAAAGCGATATTGATGAAGGCGCTGATATTATTATGGTAAAACCCGGGATGCCTTATCTTGACGTTATCCGCAGACTTAAAGATAATTTCAACCTGCCTATCGCTGCTTACCAGGTAAGCGGTGAATATGCTATGATAAAAGCAGCGGCTGGAAACGGCTGGCTCGATGAAGAAAGGGTCATGATCGAATCGCTGACGGCAATCAAAAGAGCCGGCGCCGATATGATCCTAACTTATTTCGCTAAGGATGCGGCAAATTATCTTGATAGACAAAAGTGATCGTTGGAGAAATTATGAATTATAAAAAAAGTGAAGAACTCTTTTCAGAAGCTAAAAAATATATACCGGGGGGAGTAAATTCTCCTGTAAGGGCTTTCAAGGCAGTCGGGGGTAATCCTATTTTTATGAAAGGCGGTGAAAAAGCCCTCTTATTCGATGTGGACGGAAATAAATATATCGATTATATCGGAAGCTGGGGTCCCCATCTTTTTGGTCACAATCCGCCGTTTATTAAAAAAGCGGTACTCGATACAGCCGAAAACGGCACGAGTTTTGGCGCTCCGACAGAACTTGAGATCAGGATGGCAAAACTGATAACTGAGCTTGTACCTTCAGTTGAAATGGTCAGGATGGTAAACAGCGGCACCGAAGCAACTATGAGTGCAGTCAGACTCGCAAGAGGTTATACCGGAAGAAATAAGATAATAAAATTTGAGGGCTGTTATCATGGTCATGCCGATTTCTTTCTTATCAAAGCCGGATCGGGTGCACTGACGCTTGGCGTTCCGACAAGTCCCGGAGTTACACCTGCCAATGCTTCAGATACTCTTCTGGCTTTATTCAATGATATTGAATCCGTCAAATCACTGGTTGCAGCGAACAAAAATGAAATTGCCGCCATAATAATCGAACCCGTTGCCGGGAATATGGGAGTTATTGCAAGCCGCGGTGATTTCCTCAGAGACCTGCGCCGCATTTGTGATGAGGAAGGCATCGTTCTGATCTTCGATGAAGTTATGACCGGTTTCCGCCTTTCACCTTCCGGAGCTCAGGGTATCTACGGAATCGCACCTGATATCTCCGTTTTTGGAAAAATCATTGGCGGAGGTCTGCCGGTTGGAGCTTTCGGAGGTAAACGTGAAATTTTTAACCAGCTTGCACCATTAGGACCGGTTTACCAGGCAGGAACCCTCAGCGGTAATCCGCTTGCTATGTCTGCAGGATTTGCGGCTCTTTCCTATATTGCTGATAATCCCGGAATATACCGGACACTTGAAGAGTATTCAGGCGCTTTGGAAGATGGTTTCAGGGAGAACCTTGCAAAACTCGGTCTTGGTTATCAGATCAACAGGGTTGGATCAATGATGTGTATGTTTTTTACGGATAAACCAGTAATTGATTTTGCATCGGCTCTCACTTCGGATACAGCTCTTTATGCAAAATATTTTCATAGTATGCTGGAATCAGGAGTATATCTGCCTCCTGCACAGTTCGAAGCGCTTTTTGTTTCCACCGTCCACGATGGTTCACTAATCGAAAAAACTATTGAGGCTCATTTTAACGCATTAAAGAGCCTGGGATAAACAGTCACACTTTAAGGAAAACTGGACCTCACTTCAATCTGAGGTTCAGTTCCTTCCCTCCGGATGCAAAAATAATCTTTATTCCCGAATTTGCTCCGGCTGGCAATTTCAAAATGTTATCTCCCCTGAAAAGGCTAAATGCTGCGGTTGAATCTTTTTGATCTTTCGTGCTGACAATCACTCTTACAGAATCATTTTTATCAGAACGTAACACAATAAATTGTCCTTCTTTCTCTCTGACAAGATATGCCCCCGGCTCTTTCCCCTTTTCAAGCAGTGAGTTAAGCTTTTTATCAAGAATTTTAATGGTTTCGCTCGTAAAGCTGCTTTCCTCCCATAGCCTGTTCATTCCCTTCAATGTAAGATAGTATTCAATTTTTCTTTTATTGCCGAGAGGCAGAGTTCTTTCCCTTTCAGTATAAGGAATAATCGTCAGCAGATTATCCGACCCAAGCGGTGATCCCTCCGATTCGGGCGAATAGACAGAAATATAATATGGAGGCTCACCTGTTGACCCGTAGTCGTCCCACTTAAGAAATAATCCGGCGCCCTTTCCTGAATAATCAATTGATGCATAAAACAGATCAGGAGCTGTCGGTTTTTGAATCTCCATCCATTTTGCCGGAGGCGGAAGCGCTTTCTCGGCAAATGCAGGGATAACCGTATTTTTAATATTGGAATATCTGAAAAATGCCACGCCCTCTGATCCGGCTCTGCGCGAAAATTCTATCATCCCGGGAATATCAGGAAAAACTTCATCTTTATACGCCGCAATGCCAAGCACAATGTGCCGCCCGTATTTATTTTTCAGCCACTCGGCGGCTATTGCATCAAACGGGTATCTGCCTCCTCTCTGCCAGTATATCTGCGGTACGATATAATCTAAAAGCCCTTCCTCAAGCCATTTTTCCGAATCCTGATAAACATCGTTATATCCTTCCCAGCCTTTTACTTTGCCGAAATTCCGCTTTATCCCTATCGGTGCCGAACCAACCTTAATATAAGGCTTGATACTTTTAACCCTCGAATTTATCTCCCTGAGTATGCGTGTCAGGTTTTCCCGCCTCCATGCACCTTTATCCAATGTGCTGCCTGAACTCCTGAACTCGTTATCGTCATTAAACGATTTTCCGGGATATCTGAAAAAATCAAGGTGAATTCCGTCAAAATCGTATTTAGTCACAATCTCAGAAAAAAGATCTGCAAAATAAGCGCCCAGTCCGGGTTCCGCAGGATTAAACCAATACTGTGTTTTTCCTTCTTCTGTCCAGCTTTTCACCCATTCTCTTCGGCTGTTATATGGGTGGTTTCTGTTCTCAAGCACACGGTTTTCCGCTCCGCTGTATATTCTTATCATGTTAACCCAGGCATGTATCTCAAGTCCGAATTCTCTTGCCAGGGATACAGCGAGGCTGCAGGGATCATATGAAGGTCCCGCTCCGTTCCTGCCCGTAAAATAGTGCGTCATCGGTTCAATCTGTGAATTATAAAGCATCGTGCCGTTCGATCTTATCTGGAAATAAACAGTGTTATAATTCTTTTCTTTGAGATTCCTGAAAATTTCCCTTAATGATTCCATTTGCCGCTGTTCATCAAGAGTCGGCGGAGGCCAGTCAAGCCTGAAATTGGTAGTCAGCCATACGGCTCTCACTTCCCTTTCCACCTGAGCGGAAATAACAGAAGCAATAAATAGAGTGATCAGCAGGAATCTTTTCATATTAAAAATTTCCGTTTTCTATTATTTCTTTCAGATAATTCTCAGGAGCCATGATCTCAGGCAGTATTTCTCCCGGGAGACACGGCAGTACAAATGAAATTTGTCCATCCTGATTTTTCTTGTCTGATATCATCACACTCCGCATCGAATTGAATGTCAGATATTCCGGTTTTGCAGGGAGTGAAAATTTCCCGATCAGTGTTTTTATCCGCTCATAGGTTTCGGCATCCATTAGATTCATCTTTCGCGATAACCCCGCTGCTAGCCGGCATCCGTAAAGGACGGCTACTCCATGCTTAATCTGGTATCCTGAAAGTGACTCAATACCATGTGCAAAAGTATGCCCAAGATTCAGCACTTTTCTTATCCCTGATACTTCTTTCTCATCCTTCTCCACAATCCCGCCTTTTATCCTGATACATTCAGGGATAATTTCACCGGATAAAATTCTGTCGTCAATTTTCAGTGGTTCAGCTATTCCAGCCACTTTCTCAAAAAGATCGCCGCCGGTTATTAAAGAATATTTAACGATTTCGCCCCAGCCGCATAATTTTTCTTCAGTTGGAAGGGTAGATAAAAATCCCGGATACACAAAAACGGCAGAGGGCTGATGAAATGCTCCGGTAATGTTCTTAATGCCCCCATGATTAACCCCGGTTTTCCCGCCGATGCTGCTGTCAACCATCGCAAGCAGTGTGGTCGGAATGTGAACATAACTAATTCCGCGGGCAAAAACTGCAGCGGCAAATCCTGCAATATCACCTGTAATTCCACCGCCGATTGCAATAAGAATGGAGTCACGGTTAATTTTTTTTGAAACCATGTCCCCAAGTATCAAAGAGAGGGATTGAAGAGATTTGTTGTTTTCAGAAGCCTCAAAACAATACTGCTCAGATTCTCCATCTGCCCTCAGTCTGTTTATCAGTTCTGAATGGTCTTTTAACACATTAGAGTCGGTAACAAAATACCGCTTTTTGCCTTTGAAATGTTTATCCAGAAATCCGGAAAAAACAGCAGCAATATTATCATTAATAATAACACTGTATTTTCCCGAAGGAGCATTGATTTGTATATCAGCCATAAATTTTTCTGCTAACTTTTTTAACCAGCGAGTCAACTGTAACTCCGATTGGAGAAAGATCGGTGCGCATAGAGATATCAGCCAGCCTGTAATGTGCTTCACGTTCTTTCATCAACTGATTTATTCTTTTCTGAAAATCAACCTCGGGCGATTCATCCAGAACGAGATCCCGGAAAATCGGTCTGTCAATTTTATTGCGCAGCCTCCGGAAAATTGTTTTCTCTGATGCCTCCAGATAAATGAGCAGACCCTTCTGCTTAATAAGCTGACGGTTTTTCTCCGAATTCATTGTCCCGCCTCCAAGCGAAATTACGATCTCTTCTTCACACGAAACGGCATCAAGATGTTTTTCTTCTGTCTCTCTGAAATATTTTTCGCCTTTCTGCTCGAATATCGATGTTATTTCAAGATTTTCCGCACTTTCAATAACACGGTCGAGATCAGCATATTTCCAGCCAAGAACATTGGCGAGAATTGGTCCAATCGTACTCTTACCGCTTGTCATAAAACCGGTCAGATAAATTCTCACTGTTTTTTCTTTCATCAAATTCTGCATCAGAAGAAAAATGAGCTGCCGATTGTAAAAGCGACACCGTCAATATTTACTTTAGTATCAAAACTTTCTGTAGGAATCACATAATTACTTTTTTTGTACTGGAAATTATCTCCCGAATAACCCGAAACGTTTTTGATCTCCGGGTCCCGGAAACGCATTTCTCCTTTGACTGAAATATGATCTATGATTTTGTACTCTAAACCTGCTACAACCTGAATTGCAAACCCCATTTCCACCTTTTTTGAAACCGCCTTAATATCGGCAAATTCTCTCTCAAATTGTCCGGGATAAATGCCGAAACCACCGCCCATATAAAAACGGAAACGCTCGCCTGAAAAAGGCATGATATAATAGGCAGTAAGTTCAACCGGGAAAGCTGAAAAACCATCAACTGTTCTTATCCTTGTTGCGCCTTCAGGACCTATTACTATCAATTCACTCAATAATCCGGAGCCGTAAATATAACCTGCGTTAAGCCCGATGTCCAACGATTTTAATACATTAAACTTAAATTCAAATGACCAGCCTTTCAGGTGATTCAATTGCTCGTATTGCCCTCTGAACACCGGATCAGGTGAATTTGGGAAATAATACACTCTCGAAGTGGTAGTATAAAAATAGTTTGCCGATAAATTAAATTTGTACCAGTTATCCTGGGCTTGCGTCACAAAAGTAATACAGAAAAAGACTGATGATATAAAGGTTAATTTCAGCATTACTGAAAATAAATAATTAATAGGTACAAGGAAAGGGAAATGGCATCCCTTTCCTCAATTACCTGAGTATAAATGATTTGAGAATCAGCAGTTCATGCTATCAGTCTTCTATTTCAAATTTTTGTTTATTAATGATTTTGAACAGCACTTCAACTTCTTTTTCTGTCAGTTTATAACTCATGTTTTCATCAAGCAATGTTCTGAGTTCATCAGCCGTTTTCGCAGTATTAAAAATCCATGGCAAAGATTTTTTCTGATCTTTCAGTTTAATAAACTGCTCGAAAAATAACGGATCAATTTTGTTATGGTAGGTTAATCCCGATTCCAGAGTTTCATCAAATCTGTCTTTCTCCGGCATACCCTGATATGTAAATGCTATACCGCCTGTTTCATGATCTGCAGTGAAAACAAGCAGAGTTTTTTCAGGATTTTTTCGCTGGTAGTCATAATAAATCTTTAATATTCTGTCTAATTCAAGCACGGCTTTATAAACTGCTCCTGCATCATTATTGTGCCCTTCCCAGTCGCTTCCGGAACACTCCGTCATAAGAAAAAATCCCTCTCCCCCTGAGGAGAGAATATCAAGAGCTTTCATAGAGCATAAATCCAGCCCCGGCTCGCCTGTATCTTCATCATCCCTGTTTATCGTAGAATTTAATCCTCCGGGCGAAAATAATCCAAGAACTTTTTTATCCGAAGAAGTGATTTGCTTAAGTTCTTCCGAGGTGTTTATCACCTTATAATTTTTATCTCTGAATTCAGAAATTATATCCCTGTCGTCATCACGCGCAGACACAGAGCCGCTATAAACTTTGTAATCCTGAAATTCCGGATAATCCTGAAGAATACTGCCTTCCGGAATAAACCACTGTGCTCCCCCGCCGAAAACAACTTCAATTTCAACACTGTCAATCATCTGTGAAGCGATCAGCGATTTATTCTTTCTGTCGATAGTGCTTCCATAAAATCCTCCGGGAGTTGCATCAACTATTTCAGCATCGCTTATCAAGCCTGTCTTTTTCCCGAGTTTTTCAGCATGTTTCAGAATTGACTTGGTGGGATAACCCTTATAATTCATACCGACCATATACATCCGCGCTTTTTCACCTCCTGCAATTGCAGTTCCCGCAGCGGCACTTTCGGTAACCAATCCGCCGGCAGGATTTGTCAGAACAAAGGCAGTTGAACCTTCACGGGTAATTTTCTCAAAGTACGTGCTTTCATTATTCCCAAGAGCGTAATTTATGTAAGAAGGAAGCGTCATCTGAGTGCTGCCCATTCCATCCCCGATAACAAGGATAACATTTATCCCATCGCTGAGGGCATCCTTCAGAACCGGGGCAATATCAGTATTTGATATTATCCCTCTGAGCCGCGATGTATATTTTTCCGGACCGATTGCTCCAAGAGGAACCGGAGACGAAGTATGATTTCCGGATATCCAGTTGATCTGTGACTCTGCTGCAATTGAACGGTCAAGATAGAAAATTGGTTTCTTACTTTCTGACCAAAACAGCGATCCTTTATAACCAAGTACATCATCTTTGTTTTGTGCAAAACTGCTCAGCGAAATTGCTAATACTAAAAGAAAACTTGTTTGAATTTTTGTGTACGACACTATCATTATTCCTTAACTGTAATTATTTGAGATGTTGTATATTCATTTTTTCCATCGAATGCTGTTGCTCTGATAACATGTATTCCTGCACCAGTCCCTTCCGGCACCGGAGCCTTCCAGATACTTCTTGTTTTCTGTGGACGAACCCAGCTTTTGAGTTTATCTTTATTTGCGTCATAAAGTCTCGCAGTAAATGGATCAACTTCATAAACATTTTCTGCCTGCAGGAGTTTATCATCAAAAAATATTTTAATCTGCCAGTTTTTATCGCCGTTAAAAACTTTCAGATAAACTGACGAAGTATCTATCCCCGATAACGTAGTTTCTGCTTCCGGATAAGAGATACGCATCTGATAATCGGAGGAGAATCTTGCAGCCTTATAACTTAGATAATAATCTGTACCGTCAAACTCAGCAATTGCATATCCATTCGGGCTGCCGTCAGTCATCTCAGCCACCGGTATTCCCCGCTCGTCCTTGGGACCGCTCCACCAGGAACCGCAAACCGCACCGCATATTTTCTGAAATACCGGAACAGGGCTTTGCCTGCCGAAGTCTGATCCGAGTTCAGTCGATTCAAGTGTATGTGTATGCCCGGCAAGTACAAGCACATTATCAAAATTATCAAGAATCTTCATCGTCTCATTGAGATCTTCAATACCATGCCTTCCATTTGAATATACAAATGGAATATGCACATTAATTACAACAAGATTATCCGCAGGAACAAATGAAAGATCCTTTTTAAGCCATTCAAGCTGCTTTGTGCCGATTTTACCAATATACTTCCTCTCATTCTGTTCGCCAAGATATTCGACATTATCCAGCACAACAAAGTGAACTTTCCCCTCATTGAATGAGTAAGCTGTAGGACCATATACCGAATGAAATGTCTCGGTTGCCAGTGAATCATTCTCAACATCATAATTTTCATCATGATTTCCGGCTACATTAAAAATCGGTATTTCGATTTTAGACATCACCTCATTATAATAATCATAAAACGACAGATCATCAAAAAGAATATCGCCAAGAGCAATTCCGAAATCAAACCTGCTGCCTGCCAATTCCGAAGCCACATCATTCTTTATGTAATCAACTTCTTCAATATACTGAGGCTGAGGATCACCGAGAAGAACGGCTGAAAAGCGGGTTTTTACTTCACTTTTAAGTAGCGGGAAATGGATATATTCTTCATAAATGCTCCCTTTGATTCCCGGATATTCAAGATCAGCCGGCGATCCTTTCAGGTTTACATGCCTCCAGAAAACCGGCAGATTATTTTTATCAACGGGTAAACGGTAGCCGGCAGGTTTTACAACAAAAACGATATCAGGATCGTTGCATTCTATCGTAAATTCACCGTTATTATCTGTTTTTGTAAAATCTGTTTTATTCGAGATTATAACACCTGGAATAACTGACTCACCCTCATTAAATTTTCCATCAGAATTAGTATCCTCAAAAACAATACCCCTCATTGTCTGGGCATATAGAAACTGTGTGAGAATGATAATTATCAGTGCAAAATATTTTTTCATTCAGAAACCTGTTTATTAATTCATAAAATTAAGTCATTTCTATAAAAGTAACCAATCAAACGAAAATCTTAATTTTTTATTAATACATAAAATCAAGAATAAAAATATACGATTTCTTATAAATCATTACTCTTAAAAACCTTACTAATCCGACACTTCAGGCTTTATAACTAAATTTTATGCGTTCGGAATAAGACTGCGGATTCACGAACTACTTCTAATAATTAAACTTTATTCTTCGTTGGGTTGTTCAGATTTAATATTTTTAAATTTATAACTTTTCGAAAAAGATAAATATTCATGGAAATTAAAGCAAAAGCTAACGCGAATATCGCTCTTGTAAAGTATTGGGGCAAACGTGACGAAAAATTGAATTTGCCGGCAGTTGGTTCAATCTCTGTCACTCTCGATCAATTGACAACGATAACAACAGTAGAAACAGATGAATCACTTACCGAAGATGAAATAATTATTAACGGAAAAACCCCGACAGATAAGGAAATCCTGAGAATCTCCTCCTTCCTGGGAAAAATAAGATCAATGGCACACCGTGATGAAAAAGTCCGGGTTTCGTCCCGCAATAATTTTCCTACCGGCGCCGGGCTTGCTTCCTCAGCCTCCGGTTTTGCAGCGCTCGCACTTGCCGGGACGAAAGCTTACGGACTCGATCCTGACCCTCAGGAATTATCTATACTCGCGCGAAAAGGCTCCGGCTCAGCCGCCAGATCAGTTTTCGGCGGTTTCGTTGAAATGATCCGCGGTTATTCCGAAGACGGCATCGATGATTTTGCTATGCAGATTGCCGATGAGAATTACTGGGATCTTAAAGCACTTATCCTTATAACTTCCGAAGAAAAGAAAAAAGTAAGTTCAACAACAGGAATGATACATACTTCTTTTACTTCACCGTATTTTCAGGCATGGGTCGATTCTTCGGATGAGGATATTCAGGAAGCCAAATTCGCCATCTATGAAAAAGATTTTGAAAAACTTGCAGAGATATCCGAATTGAGCTGCCTGAAGATGCATGCGCTCGCACTCTCTGCAAAACCCGGACTTATCTACTGGAACGGCAGCACTATCGATCTTATTAACGAAGTTCGCCGAGGCAGGGCTAACGGCATTCCTATGTTCTTTACTGTTGATGCAGGTCCGCAGGTAAAAGTGTTTACAACTGCAGCCTATGTGGAAAAGGTCAAAGGTTTATTCGAAGGACATCCAGGCATCACTAGAATATTAACAGCTGGAATAGGACCTGATGCAAAAATCCTTCGGGATGAAGACTGATGATCCAGGCGATTGCGCCGGGCAAATTGGTGATCTGCGGTGAATATGCCGTGCTCGATGGCGCACCGGCTATTGTCGGAGCATTTAACAGATATGCAGTTGTTAACGTCTCGGAAAATCGTCAGGGGAATTTTTCAATCGAATCTCCGGATTTCGGGATAGACAGAACATTTTTTGAGATAAGAGATGGAAATATCAGTTTCCTTAATTCGCTTCCTTCTTATATACTCAGCAAATTAACATATTTCATCAGACTTTTTGAGATCACTCTGAAGGAGATCAGGGAACTTGGGAGCGAGATATATCCTTCCGATATCACGATTGACACAAAATCTTTCTTCAAAAAATCATCTTCAAAAAAATTGGGTCTCGGAAGCAGTGCGGCGCTCGCAGTCTCTCTTATCGCTGCCCTGAGGAGATCGGTTTGGAAAAATTCGGATACAGATAATCAGGAGCTTTTTAAAGCCGCTCACGAAGCACATAACAAAACACAGGGTAAGAATGGAAGCGGTATCGATATCGCTGCAAGCGTTTATGGCGGAATTCGAAGATTCGAAGTTCTTTCCCGGGCTGAAAAAAAAGATTACAAGAATATACCGGATTCTATTCCTGAAGGCATTTATTATTATCCGGTCTGGACGGGTGAGGCTGCATCAACACCCAATATGATGCGGACAGTAGGAGACTTCCGGGAAAATAATCCGAAAGAGTATGACCGCATTATGCAAAAGCTTTTTCAGGAAGCGATCAGCGCCGCGGATTCTGCTTCCGGTAACAATCAGTCCGGATTTCTCGGATCAATTGAAAACTATTATCAGCTATTAAAAGAACTCGGGATCAGATCCGGCACTGATATTGTTTCTGAATCTCATTTGCGGATTCATGGAATAGCTGATAAATTCGGCTGCATTTATAAACCTTCCGGCGCCGGCGGTGGTGATTTCGGGCTTATTTTCACAACCGATCCTGATAATGTAAACCGGATCAAACCCGAACTTCAAAAATTCAGCTATGAGATAATGGATCTCAAAGTAACAGATCACGGAATATTGGTAAAAGAGTTTTAACACATGGAAAAATCAAGATTTCCCAAATTCTATCAGCTTTCGGTAACACAGCGGCTCGAGATGCTCAGGGATAGAGGCGTTATCACTGCTGAGGATTTTCAGCTTCTGAAAGCTGGTAAAAAAGTATTAAAAGTTGATGAAGCCAATAAAATGATTGAAAACGTCATTGGAGTTTTTGGCTTGCCGTTAGGACTCGGTTTGAATTTCCTTGTTAATGGCAGATCGCATATCGTTCCGATGGTTGTTGAGGAACCATCTATTGTGGCAGCCGTAAGTTCAGCCGCCAAACTTATAAGGGAATCAGGCGGTTTCACAAGCAGCTATTCCGAGCCTCTCCTGTTCGGGCAAATTCAGGTCGTTAATGTCGATCACTTTTCTAAAGCGAGGTCGGCTGTACTGCAGAATAAAGAGGAAATCCTTAATCTTGCAAACGGTCTGCACCCCAATATGGTCGCAAGAGGCGGAGGAGCAAAGGATATTGAAGTTGTCGTTCACACAGGCAATCCAGGAAGATCGGATATGATGATAGTTAACCTGCTTGTCGATACAAGAGACGCTATGGGAGCAAATCTCGTCAACAGTATGTGTGAAGGCGTGGCTCCGCTTATTGAAAAGATCACTAACGGCACGGTTTTCCTCAGAATTTTATCCAATCTTGCCGATAGAGCCCTTATCAAAACAAAAGCCGTAATTAATGTTGCTTCCCTCGGGATGAACGGCTACAAAGAAGAGCATGTGCGCGATGGGATTATCCTCGCAAACGACTTCGCATGCATCGATCCATACAGGGCAACAACCCACAATAAAGGCATAATGAACGGGATTGATGCAGTTGCCATTGCCACCGGTAACGATTTCCGGTCGATTGAAGCTGCCGCTCATGCTTATGCCTCAAGGGGAAACAAATATACTTCTCTTACTCAGTGGTCAGAAAATGAGGATGGCAATCTCGAGGGATATATTGAACTGCCAATGAAAATCGGCACTGTCGGAGGATCGCTCGAATCGAACCCTGCCATTAAAGTTGTTCATAAAATCCTCGGCATAAAAAACTCTGCTGAACTTGCAGAAATTATGGGCGCAGTCGGACTTGCACAGAATTTTGCAGCCCTCAAGGCGCTTGCCACGGATGGGATTCAGCGTGGTCATATGAGTCTTCATGCGCGGAGTGTTGCGATGGCTGTCGGTACACCTGAGGATATATTTGATGAGGTGGTGGAAAAACTTATTGAGAGCAGCGAAATAAAAAACTGGAAAGCTATGGAAATTACCCGGGAGCTCAGAGAAAGAAAAAGAATCAGAGAAAAACTTACACCGGATGAAAGTTTTCAGAATTATCTGCCTTCAGGATTCGGGAAAATAATTTTGCTGGGCGAACATGCTGTTGTGTATGGAAGCCACGCAGTTGCTGCCCCGATACCATTGGCTATTGAGGCGAAAGTCGAAGATTTTCATAAGGGCATTCACCTTGTGATACCCCGATGGGGAGTTGAACAGACACTTCATAAAGGTATTGAGCATAAACATTCGGTATTTAAGTCGCTCGATCTGATTCTTGAAAGCCTGAATCTTACTGATAAAGACGTCCGCATCGAGGTCTTCCCGCATATACCGCGGGCAATGGGTCTCGGCGGCTCGGCGGCGCTTGCCGTCTCCATTATCAGAGCGCTCTCAGAGCATTTCAAACTGAACCTCTCCGATGAGGATGTGAACAGAATTGCATATGCTTCCGAACAGGTCGTGCATGGAACCCCTTCAGGTATAGACAACACTATGGCAACCTACGGGAAATTTATTCTATATAAGAAAGGTGATCCACCTTTGATTAAAAAACTGCACATCCGGGAACCAATTCCAATTGTTATTGGTCTTAGCGGTGTTGAAGGACTTACCGCAAAAACTGTTGCTGATGTCAGGAAAGCCCACGAGGCAAATCATGACCTTTACGACAGGATATTTTCCGATATCGACAGCCTTGCTCTTGAGTCAGTAAAGGCGCTTGAAAAGTATGACCTTGCAAGACTCGGAGAGCTTATGAACATTAATCAGGGATTGCTTAACGCCATTAAAGTTTCCACGTGGGAACTCGAAGAGCTTGTTGAAATAGCAAGAAGAAATGGCGCTCTCGGCGCTAAACTTACCGGCGGCGGCGGCGGCGGCGCGATGATTGCACTCTGCCCCGATCACCCTGAAGAAGTTGCTTCAGCAATAAAAAATGCAGGCTATAAAGCCTTGATTGCTCAGATTGGTTAATTTGGAGACCCGATAATGAACGATAACCTTGTTTCTTTCAGTAATGAACTCCTTATCCTCGTTGATGAGAACGATAGAGTTGTGGGATATAAGACCAAAAACGACTGCCACAATGGGGATGGAATTCTGCACAGGGCATTTTCGGTATTCATATTTCGGAAAAACGGTAAATTGATACTTCAGCAGAGAAGTGCTGTTAAAAGGCTTTGGCCCCGATTCTGGTCGAATAGCTGCTGCAGCCATCCGCGCAAAGGCGAATCTTATGAGGTCTCCACTCAGAGGAGGATTCTCGAAGAACTCGGGCTTAAAACTGAACTTAAATACCTTTATAATTTCGTTTATCAGGCAAAATTTGGCGACATAGGTTCCGAATACGAAAACTGTGCTGTATTTATCGGGTCATGTGATGATGATCTTCATATCAATCCAAATGAAATTTCTTCGGTCAAAGAAATATCCCCTGATGATATGGACCGCGAATTTGAGACGAATAGTAAACTTTATACCCCCTGGTTTAAGTTAGAATGGAAAGCCCTCAGGACTCAGCACTGGGCTGAAGTGGAAAAACTTTTTAAGTAAATTATTTTTAAGCGATGAAGTTCATAATAATATTTATCATTATTGTATCGGTCTCCTTCGCCGGAGAAATTACAAAAAATTATTTCAGTCCCAAAGCCGGGAAATTAGTAATAGTGATCAGAGGTTTTCAGAGCGACAATGGTTCCGCAAAGGTGGCTGTTGCAAATTCTGAAAGCAATTATCACAATCACAGAGAGCCGTTTATCGGTCTCACTCTCGATATTAAGACCGGAACTGCCGAAACAGTTCTTGAGGATCTCAATCCCGGATATTATGCTCTCAAAATTTTCCATGATGCCGATGATAATAATGATCTCAACACGAATTTTATTGGTTATCCAATAGAAGATTACGGCTTTTCCAATAATGCATCCGGAATTTTCGGCATCCCTTCATGGAATAACGCAAAATTTTACTTTGACGGATCACAGAAAATTGTTGAAGTTAACATTAATTAGCCGGGTATCATTTATTTTTTAATTCTATTTGCCATAAATATCCTCCGGCACAATTAAAAACAATTTTACTGATTACTTTCCTCTTTTGGCTTTTTTTGAGTATTTTAATTCTATCTCAGATGTACTTCTATCCCCGCAAATTATTAATTGAAAAACCGGGAAATAAACGAATATGAGCGCTAAGATAACAGTCCCGATAGATGAACTTTCAATCAAATTTAATGATACATGGCAGCGCAAGTGGCTGCTTATAACTTCAGGTGATTTTGCGGCGGGCGCATTTAATATGATGACTGTCGGCTGGGGAAGTTTCGGGAATATGTGGAATAAACCGGTCGTAACTGTAGCAGTCCGCCCGACACGTTATACTTACGAGTTTACAGAGAAGTATGATTCTTTTACAATTTGTGCTTTTCCGGAGAAATACCGGCATGTCCTGAAATCTCTGGGCACAAAATCCGGCAGATATGAAGATAAAATCAACCGGTCAGGACTAACTCCTGTCGCCTCCGAACTGATCTTATCTCCTGCATTTGCTGAGGCTTCTCTTATTCTTGAGTGCAGAAAAATATACTTTCATGACCTTAACCCTGAAAATTTCCTGGCTGCCGAAATAGACACAAATTACCCCTCAAAAGACTACCACAGAATTTACTACGGCGAAATACTTCACGTTTCCGCCGATGAAGGAAATATGACACTTTTCCCGTGACAATATGTTACAAACGTTTACGAAACCCTGACAACTCAGGCGCTCACCCCTCCGTCTTAATTATCAGAAATAACAAATTTTAACACGGAGGAAAAAATGAAACACTTCAATTACTTTTTAGCCTTGACAGCAGTTTTAGTTCTGCTGAATACTTCGAATTATGCGCAGAATAGTTTTGATGATATAAGAGACAAAAAAACGGCTATTGCAAATCTTCAAATGGCGCTTGATTCTGATAACAGGGGTTTGAAAAATTCAGCAATATTTTTAGCGGGTAAATACAGAGTCACTGAATTAAGCAGCAGTCTGATTGATGAATACTATAATGAAGAAGACATATTTGTTAAAAAACTTATCGTAAGTTCTTTATACCGGATTGCTGATGACAATTCAGATGCTTTTATGGCAGAGATCTGCTGCAAAGAAAAAAATAGAACAGTACGGGAATTTGCTCTCAGTCATTATATAGCTTCACGATAATTCTTATACCCGATATCCCCCTTAAATAAAAAAAAGCCCTGCATCGCGGGGCTTTTTTTTAATTCACATTTGCACAATGTCAGTATGTGCTCAGGATGATAAAATCTAAAGAGTAAAATACTTGTCCAGTAAAGTCACCAATGCATGGCTCATTATAGGCTTGGAAATATGGTCATCGAAGCCGGCTTCAATAGCCTTCTTCCTGTCACCGCTAAGCCCATAGGCAGTCTGTGCAATTATTATCACATCCTTATTGAACTGCCGTATCTGATGCACTGCTTCATATCCATCCATTCCGGGCATTTTGATATCCATTAGAATTAAATCGATATCCGGATTATCCCGGCTGATCTCAACTGTTTTGGCTCCGGTTTCTGCCCTTCTCAGTTTATTAGTATATTTTTTAAGTATGGTTTCCAGATACAGATAATTCGGTTTGTCATCCTCGGCGATCAGTATTGATAATAATTTCTTTTTACGGAGAACCGCCGGATTGCTTTTTATTTCCGGTTTTTTTTCAGTATTTCTCACTGGGATTGTGACAAAAACAGTAGTACCTTTGTTCCTCTCGGATTTAATCGATAGACTTCCTCCCAATAATTTTGCTATTCTGTCAGATATACTCAAACCAAGTCCGCTGCCTTCATGCCCCCGCGTGTTTGCGTAGTTTTCCTGCATAAAAGCATCCAGAATACGTTTCTGAGCCTCCTCTGAAATTCCAATACCGGTATCTTTAACAAAAAACTGTATCTGGTCGTCTTTGGGTTCGCAGCCAATAGTAATACTGCCGCTTTTCGTAAACTTGAGTGAATTGTTTACTATATGCGAAAGTGCTTTTAGTAAAAGCTCTTCGTCAGAAAAAAATGAAAAATATTTTGGGAAAGTTGAATCAGCAATTTTGAATTCAAGATTTTTCCTGGCGCTTTCTCCGCTGAATTTGTCAGATAATTGCAGCATTATTGCAAAAAGAGTTATGCGGTCGGTCTTAACGTTCATATTCCCGGATAAAATAAGCGACATATCCATAATATCAGTTACAGTATTGATAAGCCTTTGGCTGTTTTCATTAATAAGCGAGACATATTCTTCCTTCTCTTTCTGTGAGATTCCAGGTTCTACTACAAAAGGTGAAAAACCAAGAATTACGTTGAGCGGAGTCCGGATTTCGTGGGAAATATTATTCAGAAAGGCAGTTTTTAACCGGTTGCTTTCCTCAGCTTTATTTCTCGTAATTAATAATTCTTTGTTGGATAACTCCAATTCCTGTGTTCTTTCCTCAACTTTCTCTTCAAGAATCTGATTCTGATTTTCAAGCTGCTGATGGAGGTATTTAATCTCGAGAAGGTTTTTTATTCTTAATCCAACTTCAATAAGGTCGAAAGGTTTGGTGAGAAAGTCTCTCGCACCGTTCGAAAGCGCCTTTTGTCTGGTCTCAGGTGAAATATCCGCCGTCAGCACAAGAATTGGAATAAATGTCTGCCCGGAAACCAAAGGCTTTATCTGATCCATAACCTCAAACCCGGATAAATGCGGCATCATCAGATCGAGCAGAATCAGATCAGGTTTGAATTCAGAGAGCAGCCGATTCACATCACGCGGGTCAGTTGTTGATTTTACATTAATATAGCCTTCAATATCGAGCAAACCTAAAAGAATATTAATATTAGCTTCCTGGTCATCAACGATCAGGATATTTGCGTTTTTCAAAGTCGAATCAATCATAGTTTATCCGGTTTTGTCTTTCAATTTTTTTTGACAAAAATTTTGAATCTCAAGTAAATACGACTTTAACTCAGACAAAATCTGATTACTAAAACTGTATTTACGAAAATTCCGCAAATTATTCTGTGACATTTTAATCCTGCTTTTTGCCGATCCAAAAATCAAGCGTGTTTATAAAACTAACAACGTCAAGCGGCTTGGTCAGGTAATCTTCAGCTCCTGATTTCATAAGCCTTTCCATCTGATGCGGCATGGCATCGGCGCTTAAAACAACCACCGGAATTGCCGCCGTTCTTGGATTTGCCTTAAGCATTTTCAGAACATCCTTTCCATAAATATCGGGCAGATTCAGATCGAGTAGAATTAAATCAGGATTATGTTCTTCGGCTAATTCCACGGTCTGTTTTCCGTGCATATTCGAGATCATCCTCACACCGGGACACTGATTTTTAAGAATTTGCTCAACAAGTTCAACATTCGAAAGGTTATCTTCGATATATAGGATCAGTCCTTGAATATTATTTAATACAGGTTCAGTATCTGCCTCTCCCAAAGATGATTTATAATTTTCAATCTGACTCTCTGTTAATGGGAATTCGATCCAGAAAGTGCTGCCTCCTCCGACAGTACTAATCAAACCAATATTCCCGCCCATAGCTTCCATAAGACGTTTCACAACTGCAAGTCCGAGACCAGTGCCTTCAGTCTCTGTTTTCTCAGCTCCGATTCTTTCGAAAGGTGTAAAAATCTTGGAATGATTCTCTTTCGAAATACCGATTCCTGTATCTTTTATAGATATTCTTGCAATGTGTTCCGAAGTTTCTGTTCTGATCTCTACCCTGCCGCCGTCCTGATTATACTTTACTGCATTGTTTAATAGATTTAATAACACCTGTTTTAGTCTCTGCCTGTCTGCCTTGATAAAAATATCTTTA
>Ga0172368_10000176_pt1 | contig 88000 bp, 57 predicted proteins | sample Lak11m_FD_114540 | JGI IMG/M metagenome (GOLD analysis project Ga0172368, IMG submission 114540) | Freshwater microbial communities from Kabuno Bay, South-Kivu, Congo - kab_022012_11m | ecosystem: Environmental > Aquatic > Freshwater > Lake | place: Democratic Republic of the Congo: South-Kivu...
ACATCAATTATAAAATTGATTCCAATTTGTAGAAAATGAACAGCATGGTTTTAAACAGCACCACAAAATATATAGTGAGATCCGGTAGCTATCGGAGTCGGACTAAAAGATTTAGCCTCTGTTATATTCTGTCCAGCACCTCAAAAAATGAAATTACCATATTTCAAAAGTTTTTTCTAACATTTCCATTCTTTGATTAATTTTGAATGATTAAATCATAAAGATGTTTTCAAAGCGAAATCTGCTATTAATTTTAATAACATTATCTGCTGCTGCACTAATGTCAGGTGCTTACTATGTGTATAAAAAGAAATTTGTAAAAATTCCCTCAATAAATCCAACCACCAGCAACATTTCTGATATTAATACCAAAGACAGCTATTTAAACAAAAAACACATCATCTTCGTTGACTTTGAAAATTACGAAAAAAAGGAAGAGCTGGATGACAAACTGGCTTACTCAGGGAAATACAGTTATAAGGTTTTTGGTAAAAATTCTTTCAGCGCTGTAGTTGGCAAAAATGTTTCTGACATTGGCAAAGAAAATTTTATAAGGGTTGGGTTTTCGGCTTTTGTTTATGTTTTTAACGAAAATTTTAAAAATCTTAAAGCCGACCTCGTCTTTTCAATAGTTGATAAAGCAGGAAACAATGTCGTTTGGAAAGGAGTTACGATGAGCAATGTTTTTATGAAACCCAACCAATGGACTAAAATAACAGGTGCTTTTGACATTGATATCAATACCATTCCCGAAGATGGTGTTATAAAAACTTATTTATGGAACGACAGTAAAACAAATATTCTTATTGATGACATACTTGTTGTAGTCGGCAACGACCTGCCCTACAGGGGTGACACTACCTATTGCGATGTCAGTGTTGAAAATGGCTGGCCACGATTGTTCAACTACCCTCCTTTCCCCTGGCAATACTTAATAAAAGATGAAATTGGCAATGAAAATTCGGCGTGTTTAGTTAAAAACAAATCCACTACTGCCGGAAAAATTTATCCACAAACAAAAATTTGCACAGGCAATTTTTACAATACCCAGAATCTGAAAGATAAAATTATTGCCGTTGAGGGCAACACCCTCAATGCCTACAGCTATTGCGAACAAAGCAAATCTTTTTCTAATGATTTATCATTTAAACTAACAGAAAAAGATGCTCTCTGGAGCACCTCAAACCTTTACTCAGGAAAATTTGAAGGTCGGTTAAATGATGAAATACTGCTTATAGACTCCACTTCAAAAAAAATAAATCTTTTGGTTTTAAAAAATGAGACACAAGGCAGTTGCACCGCTAAGGTTGGCGTGATGAAGTTGAATAAGCTATGGGAAGGCTCTTTCGATAATTTTAAATACAATGACAAAGAATGGCCGGTGAATTTTACGGTGACATATCTCATCAATTCGCAGAAGGCACAACTTCTATGTGTTTACAGCAGTGGCAACTGGCAAATTTTTGAATATCTGAATAAAAACTGGAATGCCCTTGCAAAAAGCAACAACCCCATCAAAGACTGGGATGCAAAAAGCAACAAATACAATCTGGTTTCAGGAAGATTTCTTCCAAAAGCCAATGCTGACATACTTTTAAGTGTCAGCACTTCACTTAAGGCGAACGCGTCAACGTATAGTCTGTGGGCGTTCAATAAAGAAAATAAAACATTTACAGAGTTGAGCAGTTCCCGAAAATCGAAAGTATGGGGCATTGACACACTAAAAGCTTCTGATTATCTATTCACTGTAAAAAATGAATTGAATGGGACTACTTTAATGAGGTATCATAATGACTGGCGTTTTGATATGAAAAATATTGCCTTTAATGACAGCAGTTACCAGATATTGAGTAATATAGACTTTAAAGGCCACCCCAATGATTTCAACCCCAAGTACTATGAAGCATTGCGTATAATTCCCGGTTGTTTTATCGACAAACAGAAAACTTCCTTAATTACGATATGCTATAACAATAAAAATGAAAGTACTGCAAATACTCAGAAAGAGCAGTATGTCAATCACGATTTCTTGCCCAATGCCATTTATGTCTTTACTTTAAAAAACAATTAAGCAATGCCATTTAATAAAAACAAGCTTTTTAATTTCGCCTATTTATTGCTTTTATTGGTTTTGTTAAATGCCTGTAATAATGGGAGTCCCATTATAAAGTCAAGCCAATTTGAAATCACAGATTTTGTCCCTCTCAACAACTGGGACAAGGAAATCACTATTGACAGCAGCAAAGTTAAATACCTTGAGCTTGACTATACAGATGCCATCAATGGTTTTGAAGTACCCTCTGTCAGGCAGGCAGAAAATGGATTCCAATATAGTTTTAAAATAAAAAACATCACAAATGCAGCCCAGTCCTTTTGTTATAAAATCTATTATCAAAACGAAACATATAAACAACCCGAAGCTGATGTGAAAAACAATACAGCAGAACATCAGTGGGCCAATGAAAATTTTTACGGAAGCTGGGAAAAACCCGAGCTCGGTTTTATAAAAACTGCGCCCATCCCTGCTGATGGAAAATTTCATGAGGTGACAGGAACAATAAAAATAACTGGCAATCCACGCAATGAAAAACGCTATTTTCAGGAAGCGGTTAATTGCCGCTGGCGGAGAAACCCGCGGGTAGGCCTATACAGTTTTTTATTAGTTCTTACAGATTCAAAAAATATTGAAAATAAAATCATTCCCGATTATATTCAGAATATCTCTTTGCTCAATAAAGACAATTACACCAACCCGTACTTTTATTTCTTATATGGAGATGGCAAATCATTAAAAAACACCACTGTCATAAAAGCTGACAAAGTTTTAAAAATTGTTGGCAAACCCGATATGGGAAGTGGCGTTTATATTGACTTCCCCGATAATGAGAAAGCAGCCAAAGATTTTACCGAAAACTGTGGACGCACACCTGAGCTTGTTAAGAATGCCTGTTTTCAACAGTTTTTGCATTATGTGGATAAATCATCAAAGTTTAATAATATTCCTGTTATAAAAGATGTCATTAAAGATGATTATTCTTTGATGGATTACAACTGGAACAAATCTTTTTTTACTAAAGAAGAGTTGATAAAAACTTGGCCACAGGTAGCTGACTGCCCCTGTAAAAATGTCGTTTCGGACAAAGAACAAAAGAAGCTGACCCTCATCAACCCCAAGTCAACTTATGGGGACTGGAAAAAGCAAAATGCCGGAGTAATTACACGACATGGCTTTACCTATGGCACCTATACTGTAAAAGCTAATCTTACCCGACTGTTGAGTAAGAGCGGTGTGTGGAATGGCATTGTGAACACAATATGGTTGTTTACCCAAAGCGGTGAGGAATGGAACCGGCGCAGGATATGTGCAAAAGAAGGTTATATGGAGACTTACTGGGGTGGTTCCAACGACAAACGCGTTCCTTATACAGGATATTCTGAAATTGATTTTGAAATTTTAAAAACTGTGCCCTATTGCCCTCCACATGCATTTCCTCCGGCGTATTTACCTTCAAGTCAGAATCAAAAAAACATTTTCAGTTGGAACAATGCCCTGCCCGACGAACTTAACGACCAGAAAGAAGACATAGTGGTGGCTTGCACCAATTGGGACATGGCTTGCTGGGAACCGGAAAATTACGGCGTTGGCTGCCAGCCTATTGAATATAAAGGGCAAACTTTTTACAGCCACCGCTGGGATCATTGGTACAGAGCCATTACTCAAAAAGCACTTGAAAAAGATAAAGACATATTTGGCATTCCCTATTACTTTCAGATTGAATGGAACCCTACAGAAATTATATGGCGCATTGGCCCTTCAAAAGACAAACTTCATGTGGTAGGTTATGTAAACAGCACTGTGACGTCTATACCCAACAACCAAATGCTTTTAATCATTACACAGGAGTTTCACAATACCAAGTGGTGGGTGGGTGGCCCTTTCCAGCAGGATTTTATACCTTTCCCCGAGAATGAAATAAAAGGGGATATATATGAAATTATTATTGAATAGATAATTTGTTTATAAAATACTTTTATGAAAAAAATATTATATACCATCGTTATTGTTTTTCTTAACCTTATAATTACTTCAACATATTTATCCGCACAGAACGGTCTGTTCATAATGTGCGGCTATGGTTTAGAACAGTATAAGAACACAGATGCTGTTTCGCTGGTTGTTAATGATTACAATAATTACAACACCTCATCAGGACTGATAGCAAAAAAAAAATTAGAATCGCCGGGCTTATTTAAAGGTCTGAAACTGGGTATGAAATCTAAAGTGGGAAAAATGAGCATGTCGTTTAATTTAAATTATTCACAGTTTATAAGCAGTGCTGTAAGTAACGACAGTCTTTATCTGGCAGAATATTTTACCAAGATAAAAATTGGCAATGTGGGTGTCTGTCTGAATTATGCTTTAAACATGATAGACAAGGAACACTTCCGGACCGGACCCGGCATATCGTTAAACATCGAAAAGTTTCGCATGTACTGCCGAAAAGACAAATCGTATGGCACTTCTGCCTATGAAAAGCCTGTTGATAAATTTATGATGTCTGCATCAGCTATATGGCCCATTTCATTTGGAGGTGAAAAGTTTAATTTTGATGTTATTCCCTACTATACCCTACCCTTCTGGAAAGTAGATGCCTCTTTATTTAATTCGGAAGAACTGAATATGGGTCATCATACAGCCTATACACAGGAACAAATGACAATAAATCCTGTAAGGTGGGGTGTTGCAGTTGCATTAAATTTTGGCATCAAAGAATGATAAAAAAGAACTTATTAAATTTAAACATAATTATATGGAACCAAAAATTGCTCAAAAAGGACCCTATGCTGTTGCTCTGGAAGCAGGTAAAACATATTACTGGTGCGCCTGCGGACAAAGTGCCAACCAACCATTTTGCAGTGGCGCGCACAAAGGCACCGAGTTTACACCGGTAGCTTACACACCCGACAAATCGGGCACATTTTACTTGTGCGGGTGTAAAAAAACCAACACCAGACCAATGTGTGACGGCACGCATAAAAAGCTTTAGGAGAACAGCTTGTTATACTTACTCGAAGCACTCTAAGGGTTAAATATCAGCAAAAAAATCATTCAGGGAGGTGATGCCTATGGTGTTAACTTATTAAAATCAACCAATTCTTTGGCGCTGTCGCGAATTAGTTCAACAGCCCATTTGGTGATGATGACAGAACTGATAATTCCACTTATAGCATCGAGCGAATACAAGTTATAAAACAAGCCTATTGTCAGTGCAATTATTGCTGTAACGCTTGTCATGCCATCAGCAAGCACATGTAAATAGGCAGAACGAATATTGTGGTCGCTGTGTTCCTTTTTATGATGCAAAACGATGGCGCTAACGACATTTACAACAAGTCCAATAACAGCAACAATGATGGCTTCGCTGAATTTTATTTTCAAGGGGTTGATAAAACGCTCAATGGATTGAATAATCATGGCAACGGCCACTGCTTGCAAAGCAATTGCACTGGTAAAACCAGAAAGCGCCAAAAGTTTTTCTTTTTTGAATGAAAATCGTTCTGTATGAGCATATTTGCGTGCGAGCACATAAGCTATCCACGAGAGGCCTAAGGCAAACGCATGCGAAGCCATGTGATAACCATCGGCAAGTAATGCCATAGAATTTGTCCAGTAGCCATAACCTATTTCCAAGCCCATTGTAACTGCTGTAAGAATTACAACAATACGTGTTTTATTTTCAAAACTTTCACTATGATTATGCATCAGCTTTTTCTTTTTTTACAAAAATAGATAATTCCGTTTACGTTTGTTTGAAATTCTGATCAAATATAAGCTGATTTATTTTAAATTTGGCACTCATTTATAAGCTTTATAAAGCATGCAGGAAATTGATTTTTCGGCCCATTCAAAAATATTGTCAGATCTAACGACCATGCCCATGCCATTTGGCAAATACAAAGGTGTTTTACTCTACAAACTGCCCGAGCCTTATCTGGTGTGGTTCAAACAAAAGGGTTTCCCGACCGGCAAATTAGGCATGATGCTCGAAACACTTTATGAAATAAAACTCAATGGACTGGAATATCTGTTCAAACAAATCATTGAAACAAATAATGGCAAAGGTTAATGATTCTTTTCACATATTGTGCCCTACCACAGAAAATGACACCAGCATAAATTATTTCTGCTGAATTTGTCATTTTATCCTACTTCCGCTCAATCAAAAAATACATATTAGTAAGCCCTTTTCCTTTTACATGAATGGGTTCTCTTTTTTCAAAAACATATTTGTCTTTAAGCAAACTGTATGTATATTCCGACACATTAATACGCATAGGCTGGCTGTTAGTTTCCATACGGGCCGCCACGTTAATGGTATCGCCAAAAATATCATATATAAATTTTTTAACTCCCACAATACCTCCAACCACTTTGCCTGAGTTAATACCCACGCGAATTTGCCATTTTATGTTTGACGTCTGATTGCGTTTTTCTAAAAACGCAATCAACTGACGGGCCGCTTCAGCCATTTTAAAAGCATGCTCGGGATTCAAAACAGGCATGCCACAAACCGCCATATAGGCATCGCCTATAGTTTTAATTCTCTCACAATCATTGTGTTGCATAATATTATCGAAGGTGGTGTACAAGTCATTAAGTTCTTCGATAAGGACTTTGGGTGGCAAATGCGATGATATTTCTGTAAACCCAACGAAATCGGAAAAGAAAACCGACACATTCTTGAATTCCTCCGGTTCTGTAAATCCTTTTATTTTAAGGTCTTCGGCTACTTTATGGGGCAGGATATTAAGCAGAAGCACATCGGTTTTTTCTTTTTCTATTTCTACAAGTTCTTTTTGCTCCTTAATAATTTTGTTTTTTTCTTTCAGATTTCTAATGCTTTGTTTTTTTATTTTATAACTACGGTAGATAAAATAAACCAATACTATAAACATTATTATCAATGCTATGCCAAGATTGATAATAATTCTCTGCTGTTGGAGCTTTTCAAATTGTTTTATCAGTGTTTTACCCTGTTGTTCTATCTTTTTGCCCTGTTCGTTGATGGCAAAAGTTTGATCTGAAAGTATTTTTTCCTGCCGCCTATTTTCAGCTTCCTTTTCACTTACTTCTTTAATCATTTTTTTGAGCGCAATCTCCTGAAAATCAAGAGTTTTCTGTTTGTTTTTAATATCCACTAGCAGTTGATTTGAAACAATCTTCTGAGCAGCCATATCATTTTCCAATCTTTCAACCTCTTCAACATAAGTCAACAGTCTGTTTTTCTGTATATTAATTTCATCCAATAATTCAGATAAAACCATTTTCTGTTTTTCAATATCTGCTTTTTGCTTTTCAATCAGTATGTTGAGCTCAGCCACCTTGTCTTTTTGTTCAAAAAGCTCTTTTTCTGTTTCAGTGTATATCTTATGCCAATCCAATTCACTTTTCACTGCTAGTGCAGCAAATGTCACAGTTGTTTTAAATCCTTCAGCCTCCATGCGTGCCTGGTTAATTTCAAAACGTTTTTTGCCATCTACCACAATAAAATTAATCATTGATTTATGAAACGGATAATTTTCACTCAGCAAAAGTACCTGCTTGCCTTTTACTTGCTGGTACACAAGGTCTATATCAAAGCCCGTATTCCGGTTTAAAAAGAGTATTTCAACATCTTTAATATTAACAATTTTATCGAATAATTTAATTTCTATTGGTTTTTCCTGAATGGTTTTATTTTGGGAAATATTTTTAAAATCTTTATAAAAAGCAGAATCAACATCAAGAATTCCTATTCTGTAAATGTCAATTTTTTTATTGTTTTTCCAAGTTACATAGCGGGCTATATCTGTAATAAACGAAGCTTTCTCGGAGTTGTTAAATTGGGTATTTTGGGCATAAGCATCAAAAAAAAAGCTTAAAAAAACAATAATTAAATAATAATATGATTTATGTTGTAATTTCATTTAAGCCCCAATCGCAATAAAATAAAGCTGAATTTTTTTTGTTTATGTTTCTTTTCAATACAAACCTACACATTTTTTTAACCTCAGAAGATGTATTTTCTGTTTTTTAGATTTAATAGGTAATATTTTTTTTGATAAATTAAACTTAAACCAAATGATGATGTCTAATTTGAGTATTTTTGTTTAATTTTTTAATAGGTAAATAGTATGAAGCAGTTGTTGATTTTATTATTTGTTCTTTGCAGTCAATTATTTTATGTAAATGCCCAACGGCCAGAGGGCATGGGCCCAGGGCAGGGTCAAGGTGAAAAAACAGGTGAATTGAAAGGTATTATCTCAGACAAAGAAAGCGGAAACCCTATGCCTTTTGCCAATGTTGTTTTGTACAAACAGCGCGACACATCGATAGTTGATGGTGGCATTACCAACGAAAAGGGAGAATTTAAGTTTACCAAATTGCCTTATGGTCGTTTTTATTTAAAAGTACAGTTTGTAGGTTACCCTCCTCATAAAATTGATTCCATATTTATCAAACCCAATGCACCTGCCATTGATTTGGGCAATATTGCCATTCAGCTCAAATCAGTGCCCTTGGATGAAGTAACAATCACCGGACAGAAGTCAGCATTGGAATTCAATCTGGACAGAAAGGTTATAAACATAGACCAGAATATTGCAGCATCGAGCAGTACAGTGGCTGAAATTATGCAGACCATCCCTTCCATATCGGTCGATTTGGACGGCAACGTGAGTTTAAGAGGGTCGAGCAATGTGATTATTCTTGTTGATGGCCGGCCTTCAATGCTTACAAGTCTCGACCAGATGCCAGCCAACATGGTCGAAAGCATTGAGCTTATTACAAATCCCTCTGCCAAATACGACCCCGATGGCACTTCGGGTATGATTAATATCATTCTGAAAAAGAAAAGAACACCCGGCTACAATGGCATGTTTTCGCTCAACGTGGGCACCGGCAACAAGCTGAACAGCTCGCTGAATGTTAATTACAGACAAAATAAATTAAACTTTTTTCTGGATGTCAACACCCGTTTTTTTGAAATGAATTCTTACAGTAACTCCACAAGAGACAACTCATTTAATGACTCTATAGCAACACTTATCCAAAATCAGGTTTCGACAAATAATGGCAACTTTAACAATCTGAGAGGTGGTTTCGATTATTTTATAAACCAAAAAAACACCATCAGCTTTTCGGCAAACTATAACAACAGAGACATGAAAAATGTTTCGACTAACACTTATGCCAATTACCTTGAAGCAGCAGGAAATAGAAATCTCACCAATTATTTTGAACAAAACACTGTCAATAAAGGGCCCAGTGCGGGCAATGAATTTGGCCTCAACTATAAGAAAACTTTTGATAAAAAAATTCAGGAATTAACTGTTGACTTATTTTATTCAAAGTCAGAAAGAAACAGCAACAGCAAACTAACCAAAGAATTTTTTAACACCAACATGGAACCGGCCAATACAGATGATTTTTTACAGAATATTCTCAACAATACCACAAGAGAAAATATCACCGGACAAGTTGACTACGTTCAGCCCATAGGTAACGGAGGCAGAATAGAAACAGGCTATAAATATTCCATGAACAATAATACAATGAATTATAATATGTATCAGTATGACTATTCTTCCTATTCATGGCTCAATGATACCCTTGCTTCCAACAAGTTTATCTTTGACGAGCAGTTGCATTCAGGTTATTTTATTTACTCTAATACCATCAAAGAAAAATTCAAATATCAGGGCGGTATTAGGGCTGAGCAATCGTTTATTGCCGGCAATCAGGTAACATCTGATGAGCAGTTCAAACGCGATTATTTTAATTTGTTTCCCAGTGTGCATTTGGCTTATGATTATTCCACCGCCCATTCATTCACGTTGAGCTACAGCAGAAGGGTCAACAGACCTAGTTCCAGGGTTATGAATCCATTTATCAATTATTCTGACCCCATCAATCTGAGCAAAGGCAATCCCTATCTTGACCCTGAATTTATAAACGCTTACGAACTGGGCTATTCGCTCTCTTTCAAAAAAACTGTCATTAACTCCACTATTTTTTACAGAAATACAGAAGGCATCGTTTCGCGGGTGATGACTATAGAAAACAACAGTTTAACAACCATGACAACCTATGCCAACTTAAATAAAGAAGAGTCTTATGGCGTTGAATTTATTGTATCGCAGGAACTTTTTAAATGGTGGAAACTCAATGGCAATTACAGTCATTACAGAATGCAATTATACGGAGAAAATATCAGCCCTCAGGCCAACGACAACATTACATGGGAGGTCAAGCTTAATTCTACCATGAAATTTCCCAAGCTCTTTGATGTGTTGGCTTCTTTCAAATATGAATCCCCTCAAATTACGACAGGAGGCATGTCTAATTATCATTTTGGAGAGGCCGGTGGTATTGGCATCAGAAGCGCCCATTATACTATTGATGTGTCAATGAAAAAGAGTATTTTAAAAGACAAAGGCAGCCTCTCTTTAAGTCTTCGCGATGTACTCAAATCAAATAAGAATAATACAGTTACATACGGTGATAATTTTTATTCAAGTTCAAACAGCCACCGCGACAGCCGCATATTATTTGTAGGCTTCTCCTATCGCATCAATGAATACAGAAGACCCAAAGTTAAAAAAGGAATTGAATCGGAAGGTGATGAAGGAGAATAATAACACGACACAAAATATAACCCTTGCTTTCTCCCCCTGTCCCAACGATACTTTTATCTTCGATGCGCTGGTGCATGAAAAGATTGATACCGAAGGATTGCATTTTGATTATTGCATGCAGGATGTGGAGACTTTAAACCAGGCGGCATTCGGTGGGCAATACGATGTGTCCAAATTAAGCTTTCATGCCTTTTATCATGTCCTTTCTACTTATGCCTGTCTGACATCGGGCAGCGCTTTGTGTGATAATTTTGGCCCCGTGCTGATTGGAAAAAAGGGGCACAAAAAACACGACATTGAAAAGCTCACTGTAGCCGTACCCGGCATGTACACCTCTGCAGCACTAATTTTCAATCATTTCTTTAAAGCACAAGCACTTGTTCCTTTTCTATTTTCGGATATAGAACAAATTGTGCTTGATGGCAAAGCCGATCTGGGTATCATCATACACGAAAATGTTTTTACTTATGAGGAAAAGGGATTGGTTGAAGTTGTCAATCTGGGAAAATTGTGGAGCAGCGCCTACAAAATGCCTATTCCTTTGGGTTGTATTGCTGTAAAGAGAAGTTTGCCAACCGATATACAGTTAAAAATAAACAGACTGATAAGAAAAAGTATTGCGTTTGCTTTCGAAAACCCGCTTTCAAGTCGTGATTTTGTAAAACAAAATGCTGTTAACCTCAGCGACAGAATCATCAAAAAACATATTGAAACCTATGTGAACCACTACAGTATTGAACTTAATGCCGATGCCAAAAAAGTGATTCAATTTCTATACGAGGATTTGTTAAAAAAAAGAATCATTAATTCAAATAAAATTGCTTTATTTGCAGGAAATTAAAAATACCTTAAAAAAAATGATAGTCGTCACAGGAGCTGCAGGTTTTATAGGTAGTTGTCTTGTAAAAAAACTTAACAAAGAAGGTTTTCAGGAATTGATATTGGTTGATGATTTTTCTAATCCTGAAAAAAACAAAAATTTATCATTAAAAAAGTTCAGCAAAAAAGTTGACAGAACAGAATTTTTTGACTGGCTTCATGTTTTTTATAAAAAAATTGATTTTATTTTTCATCTTGGCGCCCGCACTGATACTACTGAGTTTGATATAGAAATTTTCAACACCCTGAATCTGAATTACAGTAAAAAAATGTGGCGTGAATGCACCCTGCATAATATTCCTTTGGTTTATGCTTCTTCAGCAGCTACTTATGGCATGGGAGAGCATGGTTATGACGACAACCACGATTTGATACCTCTCTTAAAACCGTTAAATCCCTATGGAGAATCGAAAAACGATTTTGACAAATGGGTGTTGCAACAAACAGAAAAACCACCCTTTTGGGCAGGATTAAAGTTTTTTAATGTCTATGGTCCGAACGAATATCACAAAGGGCGCATGGCATCTGTTATAATGCATACTTTCAACCAGATAAAAGAAAAAGGAAGCATGAATCTTTTCAGATCGCATCATCCCGATTACCAGGATGGCATGCAGTTGCGCGATTTTGTGTATGTAAAAGATGTTACAAATGTTTGCTTATTTATGATGTACCGCAAAAAACAATCAGGCATTTATAATCTGGGAACTGGTAAAGCGCGTACTTTTTTAGATCTGGCTTTGGCCACATTTAAAGCTTTAAACACAGAACCCAGCATCAATTATATTGATACCCCCGAAGATATACGCGATAAATACCAGTATTTTACTGAGGCCAATATGCAGAAATTACAGGATATTGGTTACAGGCAACCTTTTTACACACTGGAAGAAGGCATTGAGAGCTATGTAAAGAAGTACCTGATGGAAAAAAATTATTATTAGTTTTTAAAATAAATTGTATTTCATAATACACCAGAGCGCCCTGAATCCATCTTTCCAGTTTATTTTCTTGCCCTCGGCATAAGTACGGCCATAATAAGAAATACCCACTTCGTATATTCTAATATTTTTAACTCTGGCAATTTTAGCAGTCACTTCCGGCTCAAAGCCAAAGCGGTTTTCAACAAGGTTAATATTTTTGATGATATCAGCTCTGAATAATTTGTAACATGTTTCCATGTCGGACAGGTTGAGATTGGTCAAAGCATTAGAAAATGAAGTAAGCATTTTATTTCCGATAGAATGCCAGAAAAAGAGAATTCTGTGCGGCTTGCCACCCATAAAGCGAGAACCATAAACCACATCGGCAAATCCTTTAAGGACAGGCTTTAATAATATGTTGAATTCTTCGGGATCATATTCCAGATCAGCGTCCTGCACTATCACATAATCACCTGTGGCTTTCTGAATACCGGTGCGTATAGCAGCTCCTTTGCCCTTATTAACTTCATGTTTAAAATAATGTACCTCTTCATTGGCATTTTCATTAATGAACCCTAAAACCTTTTGCTCAGTAGCATCTTTCGAACAGTCGTTAATAACAATTATTTCCATCTCTACTTCTCCGGCCAGAACAACACTACAGAGCTTGTCCAATATATTTCTTATGGTTCTTTCCTCATTATATGCCGGAACAATAACAGATAACTTCATATTAATTTTTTTTCAAAAATACGTATTTTTTTTAATCAAAATAGAATATTGGCAAATTAGGTTTTGTTCAGCATCAATTCAGTGAACAGTGAACAGTTAGACAAAGTTCACAATCAGCTTATTTCCCTTATCCCAACATTCCAACATTCCAATATTTCTTTTTACCCCTATACCCTATTCCCTTATACCTTCTTCTCTTATACCTTCCTTACTTTTATCTTTTGTCTTTTATCTTTTTCCCTATATCCTCTTCTCCTTATCCCATCATCACATCCCAAACAACATCCACATTGCGCTTCAGTGAAAAATGTTTATCGATTCTTAAAGCAGCTTTTTCGCCCATTTGTTTTGCCAATAACGGATTTTCAATAAAGCGTTTCATGCATTCAGCCATATTTTCAGTGTCATTTTCGGCTACGAGAAAACCTGTTTCATTTTCAACAACAATATCGTTTATGCCGGCATGTATTGTGGCAACTACAGGCAGACCTGCAGCGCCGGCTTCCATTATACTCACCGGAGCACCCTCTCTGTCTCCGTCGGCAGCAGTTACCGAATGTAAAACAAACACTCTTGCCTTGGCCATTTCCTTTGCAACAGACTCATGACATAAGGCACCCATAAATTCAATCTGTTTATTTAATTTTAACGATGTTGCTAAAATTTTACATTTTTTAAGATGCTTCCCTTCCCCAATAATTTTTAGACGCGATTCGGGATATTGCCTGTTAACTATGTCGAAAGCTCTGATAGTGGCCTCATGATTTTTTGTATCGTCGAACCGGCCTACACTTATAAAAAGAGGTGGGTTTGCAGAAACATCTGCATGCTTGAACAAATCAGTATCGGCACCACATGGATTGTAAATAATTTTGGATGCAGGAGCACCCATTTTTTTCAATTGCTCGACCATTTCATGCGAAACTGCAAATACTTTAGCTGCATGCCGAAACAATTGATCGTAATGCCTGCCATAAGTTTTTAACTCCGATGCCCTATAAACATCAAACCCATGAAAATAAACGTAAAGAGGTATGCCTGTTTTTTGTGAAATCTCCATCATGGCCAAACCCACTGGCCCATAATGCGTCAATATAGCTTTAATATTATTTTTAATACAATAATTGGAAATGGCATCAATCAGTATATTTTTGTTTAATCTTATAATTAACGGCAAGGTGAATTTACTCAAGAAGCTTTCTGAAGCGGGTATTTTCAAAAAAGACTTTCCATCATCATAAAAAAAAGGCAGATAAGCGCCATAAAAAAAATGGACTCTTGCCGGAAACAACTTATACTGACTGTGTATAAAAGTTTCTGAATACTTGTTCTTATTCACTGAAACTACGGCAATACTATCCATTTTTATTTGTATTTCCTTTTAAAAAAAACACTGTCAATATATTGACTTTGATTGATAAAATTTAAAACCTCATCAGCATAGAATTCAGTCAGCTTATCACCGGGATGAGGATTGGCCGGATTGGCTTTAAGCGAATCGGGATTTACATCCGAAAATTTTTCTTCCATTAAAGGATATAAGTTGAGGTATTTCAAAGCAGCTTTGTTCAGTAAAGGTTCAACTTTGGGAAACAGTTCTTTAAAATCATCATTCAGCATATTGGGGGTATGTACAAATGCAACTTTTACAGGGTGCTCCTGCTCTAATTTTTTTATTTTATACAATAAATCCTGATACTTATTCAAATTCTCATCCGAATAGAGCTTTTCCATCCATCTCGAATAGGACCCATTATACAAATAGTCCATTACGGCTCTTGTCAGGCGGGGTAATATTTTAAACATAAAGCCAAGACGCTTGTACCATAATGGATTCATGTGTGTATAATCACCCATATCCAAATCGTTATACACAAAACCAAAAATCAATAAATCAATATTGTACTGATGACCGTTTTCAACAAAAAAGTTGTATTCATCGAGGGTTGACCAACCGTTTTTACCCCATGACAACAATTCCACATTTTTATAAATTTCACTGATTTTACGTTCCAATTTACGACTCCACACTAATTCGAGTGGCAATCCATCGCCCCATATAAAAGAGTCGCCGATAACAGCTACTCTGAACACGCTGTCGGGCTTGTTCTTTTTGCGCACTATATCAGTAAAACCATAAGGATTTTTAGCGGCAAATTCATAATGTGATTTGTTGATGCTGTCGTTGAAGTCACTAAAAGTATTTTTATCGACAAGCTCCTTTTTTGCATTGTAAAAGGCATCTAACACAAACAACGTAACTATTAATGAAATACTTACAACAATAATTTTAAAATATGCAGATCTTTTATTTCTCATTATAAATACTTATCCACAGCCTGTTTATAAATTTCTAAATGAGGCGTCAGGTGAGGGTCTTTTTGTGTCTTAACAGCTTTAATAAGTTCCTTTGTAAAATGAATGAAAATAATATCCCATTGCCCATTTATTAAAACAGATGATGCTGTTTTAACCCTTATATTTTCAATCTGATTCCAATAAGCCACATTACATCCTCTGTGTTTTATGATGCCCACATTCTCGAAAATGACAGGCAAAAAATCAAGATACTTTTGGTCGTCAAACAAGCCTTTTCGTAAAATTTTGGCACATTTAAAATAACATGCCTCTGCCCACCATTTCAATGCTTCAAGGCCATTTTTTCCGGCTGCAAAAAAACCCGCATTATAAAAGCCATCTGTAAAATTTACAATAAACCAGTTTTTGTTTACGCTTGGTTTTGTACATCTCCAGTGAGGGCAAAGCAATATATCTTTTTGGTCGAGCTCATCAAAAAGAAAGGTAACATTATTAAAAAAGAATATGTCATTATCTACATATATTGTTTTGCTATAACCACAATTCAGCAGTAAAAAATGCATAAAAACAGGTTTCAGGCTCCATCTTAATTGGTCTTTATCTTTGTTGTACTTTTTTATCATTGGCATTGCCAAACAGGCATTTCCAATATCTTGTAAAGTATAAAAAATGGTGGTTTTATCATTTAAATGAGAGATATTCCCATTGTCAATAATCAGTACACAAAAAACCGAATCAGGCGAAAATTTTAATGCAGAATCTCTTAACGCAAGAGTTTGTGCCAAATGACTGTAAGTCGTAATTGTACAAATGGTTTTCATTTTCAGGTTCTCATTTATAATAAAACACCTTTAAATCATGAACTTGATGAATTGCCAACTTCTTTCTTTTTATAAAGCTCTTCAATGGCTTCCCACACATCCCAGTCTTTTCTGCCAAACTCATGATATACATGAATAAAATGAGGTTTAATAATGGTTTTAAATTTATTGATAGAAAAACCCTTGTCTTTTTCAAAAATAATATTTTGTTTGTAATAATCAGCTATAAAATTATAAACCTCAGGCAACCTTTTATGTTTTTGCAAGCCAAATTGCCAGGCTGTAGCTATTAATGTTCCCTGGTCGCGTGTTTTCCATTCAGGATCATCAAAAATGGCCATTGTTTTATTATGCCAGGCTTCTAAAAAATCAACAGACAAACTGTTAAAAAGAAAAACCCCGCCATTCCAATGGTGCCAGTTTTTATCAGTAACGTCAATATTGAATTTGTTTTTTATTTTATCAGTTAAATGATTGCATGTAGCAATATAAGCATTTTCGTTCAAATCGTCAATCCAAATTTCTTTTGAATTATTCCATCTGAAAAAGCTCTCTTTTTCGATATTTTTATAATAACTGCTTACAGCATATAAAATAGCTCTCCCATCCTTATAAAACCATATCTTTTTCTTTTTATCATAATAAAAATCTTTGCTAAGGTGATAGTATCTGAAGGATAAAAAGTATTTAAACATTTTAAGAGCATAAGTCAATTTTTTCCTTTCCATCAGGTAAAAAGAATTGGTAAGCTCTTTGGTCTTTTTTTGTAAAAAAGGATCAACAATAAGCATGTTGGGATTATGCTTAAGTTGCAACTCATCCAAAAATTTATATTTTTCTTTTTTTATGGCGTTGCATTTACAATTTATAGCGTAGGGACTGAACTCTAAAATAGCGCAATGGTCAGAAGCAAATGTAACCGGAGGTTCAAAAAAAGAAAAAATATCATCAACACCTTCATCAATGGCAATGACATCAGTATCAATATAACAATAATTGCTTTTCAAATCCAAAAATTTGTGCAGTCCTGTTTTTAAATAAATACTTGCCTGATGATGATTGAATTTTTCGGGGGTTTTTATATCAATCACGTTATCGTGTTCAATATTTTTTTTATTGCGCAACAAATCTGTAACAACAACAATTTTGTTTTGAGAAAACTGTTTGAGATATTTTATAGAAAAGTTTAGCGTGTCTATATGTTCATCATCACCACAAACAACGTAAACAAAAATATTTTCAGGTTTCATTTTTTGTGAAATTTGGTAAACCAATCAACCATAATTTTTACGCCTTTTTCTATATCTGTATCGGGTTTAAAACCTATAAAATCATATAACTTATCAACACAAGCATAAGTAGCCGTTACATCTCCCTCCTGAATAGGTTTATTAAAAATATTCCCCTTTTTATTTAAAGATGTTTCGATAAAATTTAAAAACTTCTCTAAATTAACCGGATGGCTGTTTCCGACATTATAAATGTTAAAAAGTGGACAATCGCTTGTAAGGGTTCTAGACATTTTCTGTGAAATTAGAAAAATACTTTTTACCACATCATCAACAAAAGTAAAATCGCGTAATGACAAACCATTATTGAAAAGATTGATAGGTTTACCTTCAAAAATAGATTTCATGAAAATATAGGAAGCCATATCTGTCCTTACCCATGGCCCATAAACAGTAAAAAAACGCAATCCTATTATATTTAACCCAAAAAGGCTTGAATAAGCCTGAGCCATCAATTCATTTGATTTTTTTGTAACAGCATAGACAGATAAGGGATTATCTGTTGGAAAATGCTCCTCATAGGGCATTTTAGAATTTTCACCATACACCGATGAACTTGATGCAAATATTATTTTTTTAAAATTAAATTTCTTACAAACCTCTAAGAGATTAAAAAATCCAATAATATTATTTTTTACATATACTTCGGGATTATAAACCGAGTTTCTTACACCGGTCTGTGCGGCCAGATTAATTACCACATCAAAATGGTATGATTGAAAAAATTCGGTCAGCTTTTCGGTATCGCATAAATCACATTGTAAAAAATAAAAACCATCCTTATTCACTATTTTACCATACTCCAAAACCCTTGTGTCTATTCCCAAACATGCCAAACGCTCTTTTTTCAAATAGGGTTCAGTATCGTTTTGCATGTTGTCCATACCAAATACAGTATAAGCATTTTCTAGGAAAACCTTACTTAAATGAAACCCGATAAACCCTGCTGCTCCTGTAATTAAAACTGTTGGCATAAACACATTAATATTCAACAAATGTATAAAAAAATGTTTATTTAAACTGTCTTTTTAATAATATAACTTTTTCAATATTTGATATGTTTCGTTTTTTAAAACAAAAAACGATTTTCTGAGTATAAGTAAAAATATTTTAATTTATTCAGTATAAATACTTACTCTTTAAAAACAATACTTAGTAATTTTAATACCATTTTAATTTCGCTGTTTTATTAACACCCTGAAAACATGAATTTTATGTAAATAACTTTTTCAAAATCATATATTAAATATTTTGTATATATATTCAATTTTTCGTAATTTTGTAGATTAAACCAATTTGTATATAGTATTAAACCTAATCATATTTACCTTTTTTTGCATGAAAAAGATATACCCTCATCATTATTCAAAAAGATTCATTTCAGTTCTTATTATTTTCTTTTTGACATGTACTTTCTTTCTTGGATCGTTGCAATCTCAAAGCTTACCATTTTATGGCAAGCAAAAAAATGATCCTTTAACTGCCACAGATAAAGTTAATCTGCCTGACAATAAAAAGCCTGATCTTTTGACTGTACCAGAGAAGTACAAATCACATCCTGAATATGGTAAGACAAAACTATCAAATCCTCTTTCACAGAACAGCTACGAATTAATACAGGAAAGAACTGTTGACAGCCGTTTGTTTCAAAATATAGATGGTTCTTTTACCGTTGTAAAATCAGGAGAACCCATGCACTATAAAGATGAGAGCGGGTGGTGGAAAACCATAGAAAACACATTTGAAGAAGACACCCAAATACCGCAGTTATATCATCTTAAAAAACAAAGGTTACCCATATCTTTTGATGGCCAATCGGGTGTCATAAAAATGATGCTTGACAGTGTTAATGATATGAATTATGGCAATGAATTAACACTTTTGCAAATGAATAGCGATGGCAATATCATTTCTAAAAAACAAACCAATGCTTTTTCTGCCAATGTTGATTTGAATAATGCGAAGGCCAACATAGTCAATGCTTTTAATGGTATTGACATGTCTGTGAAATTTGATTTCTTTATGGCCAAAACCAATTACAAAATAGCTTCCCCTTCCATTATAGAACCCAATTCAAAATGGGTCGTTTTTCGCGAAAAAGTAAATATTCCAGCTGGCTGGACTATGGATTATGACATTAATACAGGTGAGTATGTTGATGGTAACTGGCAAGGTGATATTATCATAAAAAACACTAATGGAGAAACGATGTCCAAATTTCTTAAACCCATTTATTTTGATGCCGGAAATGATAAAAACATAAACAATACTTTAGGCTCCTACAAAATAGAAAAAGTCAACAATTCGGCTTACTATCTTTATTTGATGGTACCATCAACATGGCTTTTATCTCCCGAAAGAGTTTATCCTGTTACTATTGACCCTGTGGCACTTACAAACGACTACAATGCGATGGCCACTTGTTTGGGCTCTTTCAATTCAAGCACTTTAAACGTAGGAATACCAGCTGGACAAATAATAACCAACACTTATATTTTATGGGAATTTGTTGCACAAAATGTAGGTTACATGTCTGAGCAAACGTCTTATATTGAAAGTGTTAACGGGGCCACTCCTTATTTTTATGGGTCTGGTAGTTATGAAGGCACACAGGTTTATTCCACTTCAACATTAATTGCCAACTGCACATCGACAGGTTCGGTAAATTATACTTTCTATGCGCAAAGAGCCTGGGGAGGAAGCGCCTGTGATACCTATTACAACTATATTATGCACAGACAAATTGAAACGTCTTACGGAGCAGGATGCGGTGTGTTTTATAATAACTATAACAGTTGGGTCAATGGTACAGGAGTAGCTCCCTGCGGTTCGTATGCCGAAAATTATTGGATTGGCCCGGGAGAGTTTGAATATCATACTGTTTCAGTAGGATCTTCTTACACAATAAACACCTGTGGAACCTATAATTCCCTCTATTTTGACACACAGGTAACCGGCTTTTATGGAGGTTCAACGGTACTTTATTACAACGATGACAATTCCTCTCTTTGTACAGATCATGGTTTTACCGCTTCAGGTTTGGATTCGTGGATTGACTGGACATCTTCCCTCACAGGAACGATGCAGATTCAGGTTAACAGATATAATTGTGTGGCATGGTCTCCGGGTTATGGATCAGCAATATTAAGAGTTATGGAGAATCCGCCAACTACTCCGGATATTCCCACATTATTACCTCCGGGTGGCAATTACTGTGATGGTGCTTTTGTTACAATAAATGCTCCGGGTTCACCGCCTCTTGGTATTACATGGTATTGGCAAACAAGCCCTTCGGGGACTAACATGGGTAATAGCAGCACTTCAATGACTATTAATGCCACAGGAGACTATTATCTGCGACCACGCTCAGGAAGCGGGTGCTGGGGCACAGCCACGGCGGCTGTGCATGCGACTTTTAACCCTGGCATTTCCAATAATTCTATTTCGGCGGGACAAACTATTTGTTCGGGGAGTGTGCCCAATACGCTCATAGGCACCTCTCCTGCTGGGGGGAGCGGAACTTATGTGTTTGGATGGCAAGAAAGCACAGATGGAGGACTAAATTGGGTCAATGCATCCGGTTCAAATCAGGGCATTAATTATGCGCCACCTGCACTGACTACTACCACTCAATACAAGCGGTGGATTACTTCAGATCCTTGCCCTGCCAGTGTGTCAAATGTAATAACCATTACTGTTCAGCCACAGATAGATCCTGGCACTTCTTCTGCCAATCAGAGTATATGCTACAATACAACACCTGCTGCTTTAACAAATTCAGGTGCCGGAGGTGGCACTGGTGCTTATGCTTATCAATGGCAACAACAGGCGGGTTGCGCAGGAGGTTGGTCCGATATAGGTGGAGCAACAGCTTACAGTTACAGTTTCCCCGGAAACCTTACTTCTACAACATGTTACAGAAGAAGGGTTTCTTCAGGTGTTTGCCCCGATGCATATTCCAACACCGTTACTATAACTGTGTATCCCGACCTGTCGCCAGGTTCTGTAGCAGCAAATCAAACAATATGTTACAATACTGCTCCTGCCGGATTTTACGAAACAGGAGGAGTCAGTGGTGGTACCGGAAGTTATGCTTATCAGTGGCAAATTCAGGCTGGTTGCTCTGGTGGTTGGGCTGACTTGTCGGGTGGTAATGCCACATCTTATACCTACTCATCAAACCTCACACAAACTTCATGCTTCCGAAGACGTGTCATTTCGGGAGCTTGCAATGCTGTTTATTCCAATATCATTACTGTTACAGTGTATGCCGATGTTACCCCCGGCTCTGTCACTGCCAATCAATCTATCTGTTATGGAACAAGCCCTGCTGCATTCAGCAATTTGTCTTTACCTTCAGGCGGAAATGGCGTTTATAACTATCAGTGGCAACAACAACCCACGTGCAGTGGAGGATGGAGCGATATATCAGGAGCCACTGCAACAACTTATCAGGCCGGTATTTTAATCCAAAATACATGTTACAGGAGAAGGGTTATAAATGGATGTAGTACTGTTTACTCAAATACCCTTCAAGTAACTGTCTATGCACAGTTTGTCGGAGGCTCTGTAGGTTCTAATCAGACAATTCCTTACAACACTGCGCCAGCTGCATTTACCAATTTATCATTACCAACCGGAGGAACTGGAGCGGTTTCTTATCAATGGCAGATACAACCCAACTGTTCGGGTGGATGGTCAGATATTGGTGGAGCAACAGCATCTACCCTTAATTATGCAACAAGTTTAACTGCAAACACCTGTTTCAGGCGAAATGCCACAAATTCATGCGGGACTGTCAGCTCTAACACCGTTATTGTTTCAGTACAGGGTGCCGTTACAGGAGGTAGTATAGGCAGTGATCAGACAATATGTTACAACAGCACCCCTGCGCAGTTCACCAATTTAGTTTCACCCACAGGAGGCAGTGGTACATACACTTATGAGTGGGAAATACAACCCGGTTGTTCGGGTGCATGGAGTACTATAGGTGGCGCCACAGGTAATGTTTATACCCATTCAACTCCTCTTACCCAAAACACCTGTTTTAGGCGTAAAGCAACATCAAGCGGTCAAAGTGCTTATTCAAATACGGTTACCGTAACTGTTTATACCATCCTTGCTGCAGGATCTGTAGGATCTAACCAAACAATCTGTTACAATACAACCCCTGCTGCATTTACACAAATATCAGCACCAACTGGTGGAACAGGTAGTTATACCTACCAATGGCAAAGCCAACCGGGATGCTCCGGTGGCTGGGGTGATATAGGCGGTGCTACAGCTTCAACTTATCAGGCCGGCAGCTTAACACAAACCACATGCTACAGAAGAAACGTCACTTCAAGCTCGTGTGGCACAGTGGCTACAAATACTATTCAGGTAACTGTTTATGCCAACCTCTCAGCAGGTAGTGTGGGAAGTAATCATTCTATCTGCTACAACTCAAGTCCTTCGGCTTTTTCACAATTTGCAACACCCAGTGGTGGTACCGGCAGTTATACTTATCAGTGGCAGATACAACCGGGATGTTCGGGTGGTTGGTCTGACATTGGAGGGGCCACTGCAACTACTTATGACGATCCCGGAAATATTACCCAAACAACTTGTTACAGAAGAAACGAAACATCGGGAAGTTGTGGCACAGTAAGTTCTAACACAATAACTGTTACAGTCTATGGAAACTTAACCTCAGGTTCTGTCGCTGCCAATCAAACCATTTGCTATAACACAGCACCTGCTCAATTTACCAATACAGGAAACCCAACAGGGGGTACAGGAAGTTACAATTATCAGTGGCAAATACAGCCTGGTTGTTCAGGAGGATGGTCTGATATAGGAGGAGCAACAAGTAATATTTATACTCATTTTGCATTGACACAAACTTCATGTTTTAGACGCAATGTCACTTCCGGCGCTTGTGGCACAGTAAGTTCAAACACTATTACAGTAACTGTTTATGCTGATTTAACATCGGGCTCTATAGCTGCCAACCAAACCATTTGCTACAATACTGCTCCGGCAGCTTTCTCTCAACTTTCTGCACCCGCAGGAGGAACGGGCGCTTATACTTACCAATGGCAAAGTCAGCCTGGTTGTGCCGGTGGTTGGGGTGATATAGGCGGAGCTACTGCTACAACGTATCAGGCTGGTAGTTTAACTCAAACAACTTGTTATCGCAGAAATGTGACTTCCGGTTCTTGCGGCACTGTTTCTTCAAATTCAGTACAGGTAAGTGTTTATGCAGACCTTGCTTCTGGCAGCGTAGGATTTAATCAATCCATTTGCTACAATACAAGTCCTTCTGCTTTTAGCCAGACTGTAGCACCAAGTGGTGGCAATGGCACTTATAATTATCAGTGGCAGATACAAGCCGGTTGTTCGGGAGGATGGTCTAATATTGGAGGAGCAACAGCAACAACCTACGATGAACCCGGTAACCTGACCACAACAACATGCTACAGACGGAATGTAACTTCAGGTGCTTGTGGTACAGTCAGTTCAAATACAATTACTGTAACTGTTTATGGCAATCTGCTTGGGGGTACTGTTTCTTCAAATCAAACCATTTGTTACAATCAAAATGCTGTTGGGTTTACAAATACAGTTTCCCCTTCGGGTGGTTCTGGCTCATATACTTATCAATGGCAAATTCAGCCACTTTGTTCCGGCGGGTGGAACAACATTATAGGTGCTAACAGCAATATTTACACACATCCTTCTGCCCTTACTCAAACAACTTGTTTCAGAAGAGAAGTTACAGATATTTGCGGCGTTGTATATTCCAATACAATTACTATCATTGTAAATCCATTACCTATTGTCAGTTTTTCAGGATTAGCAGGCCCTTATTGCATTAGTCAAGTTACTCCTGTTCCTTTAACTGGTTCACCGGCAGGTGGTACTTTTAGCGGAAATGGTATTTCCGGGAATAATTTTATTCCATATTATGCTGCTGTAGGCTCAAACACTATTACCTATACCTACACTGACGGCAATACCTGCACCAACAGCACTACTCAGAATGTTGTTATCATAGGGCTTCCTACTGTAGATTTTTCAGGTTTGGCTGGCCCCTATTGTGTAAGCAGCAGTACACCTATTACCCTTACAGGTTTTCCCGCTGGTGGAACATTCAGCGGACCAGGCATTTCAGGGAATTCATTTGTTCCTTCATTGGCTGGTGTTGGTGTACATAGTATTACCTATACTTATTCAGATGCCAATGGTTGTACCAACGCCAAAACAAGAACTGCCGTTGTAAACCCAATGCCGGCTATCACCTTCAGCGGATTGCAACCCAGTTATTGCATTAACAATCCTTCAGTAACTTTAACCGGTTTTCCGGCAGGAGGCACTTTCAGCGGTCCCGGCATATCAGGTAATATTTTCAACCCTGCAGCTGCCGGCGCAGGTTTACACACCATTACTTATACTTATACAGATGGCATAGGATGTTCTAATTTTACGCAACAAACAACAACGGTTCATGCCCTGCCAACGCCTACATTCAGTGGCTTAAATGCCAACTATTGTTTTGAAGCATCTCCGGCACTGCTAACAGGAAGTCCTTCGGGAGGTACATTCAGCGGTAATGGCATGAGTGGTAATTATTTTTATCCTAATGTTGCTGGCGCAGGCTTACAGATAATTACTTATACTTATTCAGATGGCTTTTCATGTGTTAACTCCAGTTCTCAATCAACTACCGTTTATAGTCAGTTGACTTCAGGCACAGTGGGAAGCAACCAAACGATCTGTTTTAACACTTCTCCTGCTGCATTTACACAAACAGCTGCTGCAACAGGAGGCACAGGCACTTACACTTATCAGTGGCAAGAACAACCTTTATGTGCAGGTGGCTGGTCTAATATTTCTGGAGCTACAGCTTCTACTTATGATGTGCCAGGTAATCTTACCCAAAATTATTGTTACAGAAGAAATGTTACTTCCGGTGCTTGTGGTACTGTCAATTCAAACACCCTTACCGTTTATGTATATGCTGATTTAACACCCGGTTCTGTAGCTGCCGACGAAACCATTTGTTACAACACCTCTCCTGCTGCTTTCTCTCAGCTTACTGCACCTACAGGTGGCAATGGGTCTTACTCTTACCAATGGCAACAACAACCCGGCTGTTCCGGTGCATGGTCCGATATTGTTGGTGCTACGGCTACTACTTATGATGTGCCCGGCAATATTACACAAACAACCTGCTACAGAAGAAGAGTTATCTCCGGTGGCGGTTGCGGTACTGTTTATTCCAACACCATCACTGTTACTGTATTTGCTAATCTTACTCCAGGCTCTGTTGCTGCCGATCAAACCATCTGCTATAATGCAACACCGGCAACATTCACTAATACTGCCAGTCCGACTGGAGGCACCGGCTCTTATGCTTACCAGTGGCAAATTCAACCCGGTTGCTCTGGTGCCTGGTCCGACATATCAGGCGCCATCAGCGATGTTTATACCTCAACAGCGCTTACTCAAACTTCTTGTTTCAGAAGAAGGGTTATTTCAGGAAGTTGTGGTACTGTTTACTCAAACACTATTACAGTAACTGTATATGCAAACCTAACCTCAGGTACTATTGCAACTGATCAGACAATATGCTACAACACCTCTCCCGCTGCATTTACACAGAGTGTAGCTCCCGTAGGTGGTAATGGTACTTACACTTATCAGTGGCAAGAACAACCCGGATGTAGTGGCGGCTGGGGTGATATTTCAGGGGCAACAGCTTCTACTTATGATGTGCCCGGTAATCTTACCCAAAATTATTGTTACAGAAGAAATGTTACTTCTGGTGCTTGTGGTACTGTCACTTCGAATGTTATAACTGTTACTGTTTATGCTGATTTAACTCCCGGCTCTGTAGCTGCCAACGAAACTATTTGTTACAATATTTCTCCTGCTGCTTTTTCTCAGCTTACTGCTGCTACCGGCGGCAATGGGTCTTACTCTTACCAATGGCAACAACAACCCGGCTGTTCAGGGGCATGGTCCGATATTGTTGGTGCTACGGCTACTACTTATGATGTGCCCGGTAATATTACACAAACAACTTGCTACAGAAGAAGGGTTATTTCCGGTGGCGGTTGCGGTACTGTTTATTCCAACACCATCACTGTTACTGTCTTTGGTAATCTCACACCCGGTTCTGTTGCTGCTGATCAAACCATCTGCTATAATGAAACACCGGCAACTTTCACCAACACTGCCAGTCCAACAGGAGGCACTGGCTCTTATGCTTACCAGTGGCAAATTCAACCCGGTTGTTCTGGTGCTTGGTCTGATATATCAGGCGCCATCAGCGATGTTTATACCCCATCGTCTCTCACTCAAACTTCATGTTTCAGAAGAAGGGTCATTTCAGGAAGTTGTGGTACTGTTTACTCAAACACTATTACAGTAACTGTTTATGCTAACCTAACCTCAGGTACTATTGCTGCTGATCAGACAATATGCTACAACACATCCCCTGCTGCATTTACCCAAAGTGTAGCACCTACCGGTGGCACTGGGTCCTTTACTTATCAGTGGCAAGAACAACCCGGATGCACAGGCGCTTGGTCGAACATTACAGGAGCAACGGCTTCTACATATGATGTCCCCGTTAATATTACTCAAACCACATGTTATAAAAGACTTGTAACATCCGGCACATGTGGCACTTTAAGTTCAAATACCTTAACTGTAACTGTCTATGCTGACTTAAACCCCGGTACTGTTGGCTATAATCAATCTATCTGCTATGACAGCATTCCTCAGCCATTCTTAAATATTACAACAGCATCGGGCGGTTCTGGCGTCTTTACATATCAATGGCAAATTCAACCCGGATGCTCAGGAGCATGGTCAAATATAGTTGGAGCGACCGCCACAACATATACTCATCCTTCAAGTTTAACACAAAGCACTTGTTTCAGGCGTGTTCTAACAAATGTTTGCGGTGTTTTAAATTCAAATGTTATTACTGTAACAGTCTTTAACTATACACCTGTAAGCTTTACAGGATTACTGGCACAGTATTGTACTGATGCTTCACCTGTTCTTTTAACAGGTACACCTTCAGGTGGGACATTTTCGGGCAGTGGCATTACAGGTAATTATTTCTATCCTAATATTGCCGGTTCAGGAATTCACACAATTACATACACATATATCGACCCTAATGGTTGTATGAATTTCCAGACTCAACAAGTCACTGTTTATGATATTCCAATTGTAAGCTTTACAGGTTTGCTACCCGAATATTGTGTAGACGCGACACCGGCAACTTTAATTGGAACTCCTTCAGGAGGAACATTCAGTGGCACAGGTATAAGTGGAAACACTTTCAACCCTTCCGTAGCAGGTCCTGGAACATATACTATTACCTATACTTTTATTGATGGTTTCACTTGTACTAATAGCACCTCTCAAACTGTTATTGTACATGCTTTGCCTTTGGTAGGATTCGTAGGTTTAAACAGCAGTTACTGTATTGACAATGCTCCTGTAAGTTTGACAGGTTTACCACTTGGAGGTACTTTTTCCGGAGCCGGAATAACAGGAAATATATTTAATCCCGGTACTGCCGGTGTAGGCACACATCCAATTACTTATACATATACTGATGTTTATGGATGTACAAATTTTAAAACACAAAATACCAATGTGTATGACTTACCTGTTGTTTCATTTACTGGTCTTCAAAGTCCTTATTGCACCTATTCATCTCCAGAAGCATTAACAGGGACACCCGGGGGAGGAACATTTTCAGGACCCGGAATTATCGGAAATGTTTTTTACCCAAATATAGCAGGTGTAGGAACGTTTAATATAACTTATACTTATACTGACAATCACAATTGTGTTAATTTTCAAACTCAATCTGTGACAGTAAATCTGCAACCGATTGTTAATTTTTCAGGTCTCAATGCCGCTTATTGCATAGATGAGCCTGTCGCCACTTTAATTGGTTCTCCTGCGGGTGGTGTTTTTTCTGGTCCTGGTATCAGTGGAAATACTTTTAGCCCTGCTCTTGCAGGTGCAGGAACCCATACGATTACATATTTTTATGTAAGTCCAACAGGATGTTTTAATAGTTCAACTCAAATTGTTATAGTTAATCCCTTGCCTGTTGTATTTTTTGCAGGCCTTGCTCCTGATTATTGCATAGATGCACCTATTGTGACATTAAACGGAAGTCCTTCTGGTGGTTATTTCACCGGCCCTGGTATGATGGGTAATATGTTTAATCCAGGTACTTCAGGTTTAGGCACACATACTATAACTTACCATTATACTGATGCCAATTTTTGTACAAATACATACTCTCAAGTAGTGATTGTCAACGACCTGCCTGTAGTAACATTTACCGGACTAAGCCCCACTTATTGCCCCTATGATGTGGCAGTGCTTCAGGGCATACCCTCAGGGGGAACATTTTCAGGTCCCGGTATTATTGGCAATATATTCTATGCCCCTGTTTCAGGCGTAGGTATGCATAATATCGTTTACACATACGTTGACGGCAATAATTGTTTAAACACTGACACACAAACAACAGTTGTTACCCCTATGATATCTGTTTCTATTGTTGGTTTAGCCAGCGACTACTGTGTTGATAATTTACCTGATACTATTTTTGGTAACCCACCAGGTGGCGTATTTACTGGCAACGGTATGTATGGAAATGTTTTTTACCCCGATTCAGCTGGAGTCGGCGATCATACTATTCAATACACTTATACTGATCCTAATGGTTGTGTCAATGATATTATTCAAAATGTAGAAGTTCATGGTTTACCATTTGTTGATTTCTATGGATTGGATTCTTCCTACTGTGTTGATCAATCTCCTTCTCCTCTTATTGGCGTACCTGCAGGTGGAACTTTCAGTGGACCAGGAATTGTTGGCAATACTTTCTACCCCGCTACAGCAGGACCAGGCACTCATACAATTAAGTATTCATACACTGATAATTTCTCCTGTGTGAACTTTAAAACAAAGATTGTTATTGTTAATCCTTTGCCAATTGTAAGTATTACTAATCTTCAACCTGCATATTGTCTAAATAATCCTCCAGTAGCATTAACAGGAACGCCTTCAGGAGGCACTTTCTCTGGCGCTGGTGTTAATGGAAGCTTTTTCTATCCTTTAGTTACAGGAGTTGGAAGTTTTAATGTCACTTACACTTATACCGATTCTAATTTCTGTACCAACTACCATACTCAGGCTGTTAATATATTGCCGGTACCTGCCATTACTTCCACAGACACTATCTATATGTGCTCCGGACAAACGGTAAATTATAATATTACTTCAACATTAACAGGAACAAGTTTTACATGGTCTTCTTCACTGGTATTAGGTACAGCAAATGGATTTACTTCCGGTGCTGGAACTTTTATTAATGACACATTAATCAATAATACTCTTTCTGCTGCCTTAGTAAATTATGTTATTATACCAACATCCTCGAGCATACCGGCTTGTACAGGTGATCCATTTATGCTGACTGTGATAGTAAGGCCTTATCCGACGCTCTATGCAGGAAGTGATGCAATGGTTTGCTCAAATGTCCCTTATACCGTTTTCGATGCAACCACAGATACGTTAAATACTATCATCTGGACTCATAATGGATTAGGTTATTTCAACGACACAACAATAATGCACCCGACCTATATTCCCAGCACTGCCGAATATGGTAATATTACTCTGTACATGACAGTTATCAACCCCTTGGGTTGCCCCAAAACGGACTCTCTTATTTTGTCTATCAACTATGCACCCATTGCTAATGCAGGTGGCAACCAATTAATAAATTGTGGTGGATCAGGCGTTGTATTAGGTAGTCCTGCTTTACCCAATTATGTTTACAACTGGACTCCCACTATAGGATTGAGCAATCCTAATATTGCACAACCTTTAGCCAATCCAATTTCAAACACCACATACATTCTAACTATTACAGACACTATTAATGGATGTTTTGATATAGATACTGCCACTATTACTATTAATGGTGCTCCCAATGCAGATGCAGGCTTCGATCAAAGCATCAATTGCGGAGGTCCCGGTGTAATTATCGGAACAACGGCTGTAAATAACATGGCTTATAATTGGGCACCAGTCAATACTTTAGACAATCCCAATATTTCTCAACCCACTGCTACACCATTATCAAACACAACATACATTCTTACCGTTACCAATTTAATAAATGGTTGTTTTAACACAGACGATGTAGTCATTACTGTTATTGGTGCACCCACTGCTAACGCAGGCCCCGATCAGAATGTTAGCTGCGGAAATATTTTGGGTGTAGTTATTGGCTCACCTGCTGCCAGTGGCTTGTCATACAACTGGCAACCAGCAACTGGGTTAAACAATCCCAATGTAGCTCAACCAATTGCAAATCCACAGGCCAATACAACTTATGTACTTACAGTAACTGACACTGCTACTGGATGTTTTGCTACAGACCAAATGACTATTACTGTATTAGGAGCACCTCAGGCAAATGCAGGTCTCGACCAGTCAATTAGTTGCGGAAGCAGCACAGGGGCTGTAATCGGCACACCCGGGTTATCAGGATTATCGTACAACTGGTTGCCCTCAACAGGTTTGTCAGATCCCAACATAGCACAACCCACTGCTACACCTCTGACAAACACCACCTATCATCTTATAGTGACTGATTTAGCGACAGGGTGCTATGCTACTGATGAAATGACTGTTACTGTAATTGGCTCTCCTATAGCAAATGCAGGTGCAGACCAGTCGATCAGTTGCGGTGGTGCCGGCATTACTATCGGAACAAATTTCATTACAGGTTTATCATATAACTGGAGCCCTGCCAACACATTATCAGACCCCAATACAGCAACACCAACAGCAACTCCTTTGGGAAGCACAATTTACACCCTGACAGTAACTGATTTGGCTACAGGTTGTTATAACACTGATAATGTGTTCATTACTGTTATAGGAGCTCCTATAGCAGATGCAGGTATAGATCAGTCTATCAGTTGTGGCAATAGTATCACCATTGGAACATCAACAGTTTCCGGAATGTCTTATACATGGATTCCATCTCTTGGTCTTAACAACCCAAATATTGCCCAACCAATAGCTTCTCCTCAAACAAATACCAATTATACCCTAATCGTTACAAATACCATTACAGGTTGTTATGCAACTGACAATATTAACATTACTATAATTGGTGCACCTATTGCTAATGCCGGTGTGAATCAAACCATTGGTTGCGGAGGTTCAGGAACAAATATTGGAACACCAGCTATCTCAGGGTTCTCTTACACTTGGTCTCCTTCTTATGCTTTAAGTGCAACAAATATAGCGCAACCAACAGCTACACCTCTTGGAAATACGACATACTATCTTACTGTGACAAATACATCTACAGGATGTTATGGGGTTGATTCTATGAGCATAACAGTTTCAGGCGCCCCTGTTGCCAATGCCGGAATTGACCAGACATTAAGTTGTGGAGGAACAGGAATTTTAATTGGTTCAGCAAACTTACCCGGATTATCGTACACATGGGCTCCTCCTTATGCTTTAAGTGCTACTAACATTGCACAACCTACTGCAACTCCGATGGGAAATACATCTTATTATCTGACAGTTACAGATATAGCAACAGGTTGTTTTGGTACTGATTTAATCAATATTAATGTTTCAGGTACGCCTGTGGTGAACGCCGGTCTTAATCAGGCAATTCCATGTGGTGGTCCCGGTGTGTTAATTGGAACCACAGGTCTTTTAGGAAATTCTTATACATGGAATCCTGCTTATGGCCTTAATAATCCAAATACTGACATGCCTTTGGCCACACCTTATGCTACCACAAATTATATTCTAACGGCACTTGACTTGAATACAGGATGTTTTGCAACTGACGATGTGCTTGTGACTGTTGTTGGCCTGCCTAGTGTCTATGCAGGAAGTGATGGGTTTGTATGCGCTAACGACACCTTTATGATATTGGATGCGTTAAGCTCTAATTCATTGGTACAATGGACTCATAACGGCATAGGCAACATTACCAATGGCACAACAACATCACCAACTTATTTCCCGTTACCTAACGAATTTGGTTCTGTAGTTATGACTATAACTGCTGTATGCAATACAGATACTGCAACAGATGATATGATGATTACTATCTATCCTTTCCCCGTTGCAACATTCTCTGAATTAGATTCCGCATACTGTATAGATCATCCTGGAGATCTTTTGATTGGTTATCCTACCGGTGGTACATTCTCTGGCCCAGGTATTAGTGGTGATTATTTCTCTCCTGCAACAGCTGGTACTGGAATTCATCAAGTAAATTACATCTATACAGATGCAAATGGTTGTACAAAAGACACAACCAAAACAACCATTGTCAATCCGCTTCCTGTAGTTTCATTTACAGGCCTGGATACTGCCTATTGTGCTTATGATGCTGATTATCTTATTGGTACTCCGACGGGTGGCACATTCTCAGGTTCAGGAATCGTTGGCAACATGTTTTTTGCCTCTATTTCAGGAGTTGGAACATTTAACATTACTTATAGTTATCTCGATGCCAATGGTTGTCTTAATTCACAAACCCAACAAACAGTTGTCAATCCGGTACCCGGTGTTAGTTTTTCAGGTTTAAATACTGAATACTGTATAGACGAAACACCTGACACACTTTTCGGATTGCCGTCCGGTGGTATATTCAGTGGTCCCGGCATTGTAGGAAACGTATTTAGTCCGGCTTTGGCAGGTCCCGGCACACATTCCATTGACTATACATACACCAATTCATCAAATTGTATAAGTAATGAAGTACAAAGTGTTATTGTTTATGATTTACCTGCAGTAACTTTCAGCGGTTTAGATTCTGCTTACTGCATTGACGCATCACCTGTAGCATTAGTCGGATTTCCGAATGGTGGTACTTTTAGCGGTCCTGGAATATCCGGTTCCATTTTTATTCCGGCTTTGGCAGATAGTGGTATTCATACAATAACTTACACTTTCATTGATATTCATAACTGCACCAATTCATTTTCACGAAATGTCAAAGTAAATCCTTTACCCAACGTAACACTTGCTCCGCTTAGTGATGTTTGTGTAGATGTGCCTTCGTTTATGCTCTATGGCGGATTACCTGCCGGAGGAACATACACGGGTACCGGTGTTATAAGTAATATTTTCCATCCTGCTACTGCCGGCGTAGGTACACATCAGATGACCTATACTTATACCGACAGCTTGGGTTGTGTTGATTTTGCTGTTCAACCTATAGATGTCAATGCTTTGCCAGTTGTAAGTTTCACAGGTTTAGCCACTTATTATTGCATCATTAATGATACAATGCCATTAACTGGTACTCCTGCCGGTGGCACTTTCTCAGGAAATGGCATAGTGGGCAACACATTTAATCCTATGTTGGCCGGTGTTGGCTTCCACAACATTACATATACATTTACAGATTCTAACTCCTGTACCAGCTTACAAACGCAATTGGTAGAAGTAAAAGCACTACCTGTTGTAAACTTTACAGGTTTAAATATTGCCTATTGTATTGACGATCCCATTGTTAATTTAACAGGATACCCAACCGGAGGTACATTTACAGGAGCCGGTATAAACGGAAATAATTTTAATCCTTATGTTGCCGGCGCTGGTACTCATGTTATAACTTATACTTACATGGACATCTACTTATGTGTTGATTCAACCTCCCAGAATGTTGTTGTAAATCCATTACCCAATGTGACTTTAATAGCCCTGAGTAATGTTTGCTATAACACGGCAGCATTTTTACTTACCGGTGGAAATCCTTTAGGGGGTACTTATTCAGGACCTGGTGTTAATGCCAACTTCTTTAATCCTGATATTGCAGGCGTTGGCACTCATGTAATAACTTACACCTATGCTGACTCTAATGGTTGTATTAGTTTTTATCAGCAAACATTAACAGTGAATCCGCTTCCCATATTAACTATTACCGGACTTGACAGCTTATATTGTTACAATGCACCTGCCGATTCTATTTCAGGACTACCGGCTGGTGGATATTTTATAGGTACAGGTATTACTGGCAATAGTTTCAATCCGGGCATTGCAGGTGTTGGCACACATAATATCGGTTATGTTTACACAGATATTTACTTATGTTCTGACACCTTGTATCAAACAGTAAAAGTGTTACCTTTACCACAACTTGCATATTCCGGGCTTGATAGTGCATATTGTGTAAATTATCCTGCTGATTCACTCTATGGATTCCCTGCCGGTGGTGTTTTCTTTGGGGCAGGCATAACAGGAAGCAGTTTTGATCCGGCAGTAGCAGGTGTTGGAACTCACATTATCAGTTATACTTATACTGATAATAATATTTGTTCTGATACTATTTCTGCTAATGTCATTGTTCATGATTTACCTGTTGTTACTTTTGGAGCATTGTCTCCGATTTGTGTTGATGCATTACCTCTAACACTTAGTACAGGTTTGCCAGTAGGAGGAACCTATTCCGGCCCTGGCGTTTCTAATGGACTATTCAACCCAACAATAGCTGGTGTTGGCACACACACGCTAACTTATGCATTTTCCGATTCAAACAACTGCATTAACAGTACGACCCAAACAATTTTAGTCAATCCATTACCTGTTGTAAGCATTACCAGTCTTAATTCTCACTATTGTGCCAACGATGGCGGAGATACAATAGTTGGATTGCCTGCTGGTGGTACATTTACAGGTACAGGTATGTATTTTGATATTTTCCAACCCATTGTAGCCGGTGTTGGCACTCATCTTATCACTTATACTTATACTGACGCTAACGGTTGTACTAATCACGACAGCTCAAATACAGAGGTAAAACCCCTGCCGGTGCTAACAATAACAGGTTTGGATACTTCCTATTGCATTAACTCCTCTGCCGTTTATATATATGGAAATCCTGCAGGAGGTGTGTTTACAGGTACAGGTATTAATGGAAATATTTTTGACCCTGTTGCGGCAGGCATAGGCATCTACGAAATTGTTTATACCTATACCGACTTTTATGGATGTACGAATAAAGATACGACTGTTGTTGTTGTTAATGACCTTGCCATCCTAACTGTCATTCCAGTAGCTCCTGTATGTATTGATGTACCTCCGTTCTTACTCCAATTTGCATTGCCTGCCGGCGGCACTTATTCTGGTCATGGAGTTACTGCCGGAACTTTCTATCCCCAAACAGCAGGTCCCGGACAAGACACTGTCTATTATGACTATATAGACAATAACAACTGTATGGTAAGTACCTCAACTGTAATTACTGTCAACCCATTGCCGGTAGTTGAATTAACTTTGCCTTTATTTGAAGCTTGCACTAATGATACAATAGTTACACTGAGTGGTGGCACGCCTCTGGGAGGGACATATACCGGAGCCGGAATAACTGGCTCTGTGTTTGACCCGTTTACAGCTGCTGCCGGTTTCCATACTATTACTTACACATATACCGACAGTAACAGTTGTACAAGCGCTGCTGAAGGCTTTATTAATGTCAATCAGGCACCTTTGGCTGATGCCGGTGAAAATATTTCTATTTGCGCTAAAACATCAACAACGCTGACTGGTACAGGTGGAGACTTCTATGTTTGGAGCACCAATGAAACAACCCCCGAAATAGTTGTTAATCCTATAGTTAATACGACTTACACAGTTACAGTAAGCGATGCATTTAACGGCTGTTCTGAAACTGATTTTGTTTCTGTCACTGTTATTCCATTACCCGTGGTTGAATTGGTCAGTGATGCCGAAAGCGATGTCCTGACTTACGGACAGCTTGTTACATTTACAGCTGTTCCATCTACTTTTGATTATTATGATTTCTATATGAATACAGGTTTGGTTCAAACTGGTGCACTCGGATATTATACTACCAATCTTGTCACTTCTGATACCATGATTACTGTCATTGCAATGGATGGAACTTGTATCAGCGACCCCTATTCAATCTACCTCGATGTCAGACCTATTTCAAATGCTTTCACACCTAATGGCGATGGCAAAAATGATGTTTATATGAAAGGCTATGACTTAAGCATTTTAAACAGATGGGGACAACTGCTCTATGAAGGCTTAGAAGGTTGGGATGGAACTTACAATGGCACTGAAATGCCTGAAGGTACCTATTTCTACATTATAAGATTTAAAGATTCGAGTGGAAATGTTACTGTTACTAAAGGTTCTGTTATTCTTTACAGAACAAAATAACATCTGTCAAAATGGGTTGCATGAAATTGTAACCCATTTTTAATTTATTTTTTAGCTTTTATTCTTTCAAGTAGTTGATTGTATTCTTTCATTGATGACAACTTATAAAAGTCAGTATCATTCTGCAACCTGTTTATATCGTTAAAACCAAGCTTAACGGCATTTTCGAGAGATTTAACGGCACTTACATTGTCGCTTTTTCTTGAAAATAACACAGCCTGAAAATAGGCTGATTCTGAGTTCTCTGGATCAACCAATGCGTATATTGTGATAAAATGCTGGGCTTGGTCAAGCTGATTGTTTTTCAATGCATTATTTGAATAAGTATAGGCACCTATGCTCAAGTAGCTAAATATTCTTTTATAAATTAAACTTTCACGTTTATTTGTATTTTGTTTTATTAATGTATTGATTCTCTTAACTTCTGCACTCCACCATTGAGCATCTTTGGCATTCATCTCATTCATGTATTTTCCCTGAAGCATCTGCTCTTTAACGTTATCGGCTTCTATTGCTTTTAATCCGTTTTGAATGGCAGGTGTTTTTTCCAGTTCAGTTATTTTTAATTTTATTGAATCAACAGGTATAACCCCATCAAGATATCTGACCAGTTTTAAATAGTTGAGGTATGCATCAAACATATTGTTTTTTGCCTTGAAATTTTTAATTTCAATTTCACATTTATTTCTGAATTCATTTGCCAAACCACTATTTGTTGTTGATAAATTATTTCTGATGGCACAAAACTCTAACCAGTAAAAAATATCGGGAATCAATGCCGGTGAAGGCCATTCATGTTTCCCATCAAAAACCAACAGGTAATGATTATATCCTATACGCTCCAAATACTTGTCAAGATTATTCATTTCATTGTAATTAAAATCAGCATTCCCAACAACACCCATATAATCGAATTTGTTTTTAATCGATTGGTTAAGGCTCGGAAAACCTGCAGAAAACCCAACAACACCGGCAATCCCACCATTTTGAATGGCAATAGTACTGGCAACCCTTGAGCCACCCGAAAATCCGGCAGTATAAATTCTGTTTGGATTTACTGAAAACCGGCTTTGCACATCTGTAAGCATGGATTTATAAATATCATTGGTAGTTGCCCATATTGTCCCATTTTTTGAGTTATTAGAACCCACCACGATATATCCGTATTTTTCAGCTTCCTTCTGAAAAAGAGTGACCGGCCGCACCCCATCAGCATGCGAATCAAATGCGACAATTACAGGATACTTTTTTGTAGTATCATAAGTGGATGGCAGGTACAAAGCATAATTTGTCCCTTTATCTTTCAGACAGCTTACACTATTAATCACTTTCCCTTTTTCGAAAGGAATTTCATCATTAATTTTATTTTCACTGGTATTAGATGAGCAAGCCAGAAAACTGACTGAAATGAGAATTAAGAAAAAAGATTTCTTAAAAAAATAATTCATAGCTAAAATATTTGAATTAGTTACAATTTAAAATGTAAAAATAGAGATTCTGTATAAAAATAAAAAACAAACATTGGTATAAAAGACAGAGGCTGTCTCAAAAAAATGAAACAGCCTCTATCTTTGTCGGGGTGAGAAGACTCGAACTTCCGACCCCCACGTCCCGAACGTGGTACGCTACCAACTGCGCTACACCCCGAAAAAAGCAACACACAACATGCAAAATTAATAATATTTCTTTGTTCTGACACTTTGTTTTAAAAATCTTTAAGCCTTACTTAAAAGGTTGAAACGCCACACAAAATCATTTTAAATTTTTATATACATTTCTATGCTACTTCACAGATTTTAATTGATAAAGCCTTATTTGAATTATTTAGATAAAATAATGTTATTCTAATTATTTTTAATGCATCGAACAGAAAAACCATCTTTCTTATTATTGCTTAATCGATACATAAAAACTTGATCATAACATAAATACTGACTCCATGCGCCAAAGGCACTGGCATCATCCAAACTCCACCAAAAACCATAGGCGCCTGCATAATTAAATGTCAGGTCGTTGAAACTCCTGTAGCCTCCTGGCAAAGCTGTAAAACCCACTGAATCTTTCCCATCAAGACCACTATTCCAACCCTTGACAGATTTTAGTTTAGCACCTTCTTCTTTTCCAATATAAGCAATCAAATTGTTCCAATCGGCATCAGTGGGCAAATGCCATCCTTTAGGGCATGATCTTCTTGCCGTTTCCCAGTCGTAAAGCCTGCCATATAATTCACATTGACTGACATCATTATTATAACACCAGCTCCCTGCCCCTGTGTAAAAGTTGAGATTCTCAGCAAACCACATTTGAGTTCCTATCTTTATCGTTTTATAATTTTTCCCATCTCGCGCATCTTTAAGCATTTTAATGTTAAGGTTTACAACAGTATCATTATTTTTCTTCTTATCCTCTTTCTCATTACCCTGACAAAAACAAAATGTTACAACTAAAGTCATTGCGAAAGTTATTGCTGCTTTTTTCATTTAGTTAATGCTTTTTATTCTTATTGATATATGCTCTTTAAGAAGTCATACAAAAATAGCAATTTTAAATACATTAATACTCATTATATAGCAAATAAGACCTTTTTAAAAATAATCCCACAATAAATCTTGCTTTTTTTTACTAAAATAAGTATCTTTACTGATGTATTTTAATATTTTTGAATACTAAACCAGGCTGAAGCAAAGTATCAAAAGTTTTTGAATTTAAAATTGCATCTTTTAATTTTTTTTACATATTATGAAAAGCATTTTACACCTTTCACTTTTTTTTGTTTTTTTATTTGTTTTTTCTTCCGAGTCTATCTCTCAAACCAGAGAAGATTTACAAAAAATAGTAAACAAAACAAATGTTGGCAACTTACGTCAGTCTGCCGACAAACATTTCAAAGAAAATAAAGCAAAAAGAGAGTTTGCTTTACAATTGGCCAGAAAAAACGGTTGGCTAATTCGTGGTGAAGTAAATGGCAACTTAATGGAATTGCAATGTTTGGACAAATATGGGTATCCCAAATATTATGTTACAAATAATGCCAATGCTGCTAAAACAACTTCTACCAATTTCCTTTACAATGGAGGCGGTTTAGGTCTTAGTCTGGATGGCACAAACATGAAAATAGGTCTCTGGGATGGCGCTAATGTACGCGTTACACATCAGGAATTCAATAATACAGGTTCTGTTAGGGTTACAAATATTGATAATGTGACTTCTGATTCTCATGCAACCCATGTAGCCGGAACTTTGATTGCCGGTGGTGTTAGGCCCGATGCAAAAGGAATGGCTTTTAAAGCAAGTATTGATTCATACAACTGGACAGATGATGTTGCCGAAATGACCAATGCTGCTTCTAATGGGATGTTACTCACTAATAATTCTTATGGTTATGCCTGCGGTTGGTTTTGGGATGGCGTTGATTGGTACTGGTATGGCAATACTTCTGTAAGCACTTCGGAAGATTATAACTTCGGTTTTTATGATGGATATGCCGCTGATTTTGACTACCTCGCCTTTAATGCACCTTACTTCCTTATGGTAAAAGCTGTTGGTAACGACGCTTTTATTGCACCGGCATCTCAACCTGTTACCCATAAAGTATGGAATGGATTAGGCTGGATTTCTTCAACTGCAGTAAGAGATATTAATGGAGGAACAGACGGTTATGATTGTATCAACAGTTGGGGCAATGCAAAAAATGTATTGACTGTGGGTGCTGTAGATGATATCCCAGGTGGATACACACAGCCTTCTGATGTTTCTATCCTTAGCTACAGTAGCAGAGGACCTACCGACGACGGCAGAATAAAGCCTGATCTTGTAGCTAATGGTGTCAATCTCTATTCAACAGACGTTAGTAATAACAGTAACGTCTATTATTCAAATAAAAGTGGCACATCCATGTCGGCCCCTAATGTCTCCGGCTCACTGCTTCTTTTACAGCAATATTACAAAGAACTCAACAACTCTTATATGAAAGCAGCGACCCTGAAAGCATTGGCTATTCATACAGCCGACGAATGTGGCAGCGCAGAAGGTCCTGACTATAATTTTGGATGGGGATTACTTAATGCAGCTTCTGCTGCAAACGTCATCACCAATAAAGACGTATCCAGTATTATTTTAGAAGAATCGCTTTTAAATGGGGCATCTTACTCATTTGATGTTACTACAACCGGCACCAGTCCTCTTGTTGTCACTATTGCATGGACTGACCCTAAAGGCCCTGAAATTACCGCCCAGCTCAACAACCCCATTAAAATGCTTGTTAACGATCTCGATTTGAAACTGCAAAAAGACGCCTCTACTTATTATCCTTATGTACTTGACAGAACAGCACCGGCCAACCCTGCCACCAAAGCAAACAACAACACTGATAATGTGGAAAAAGTTTACATAGCTAATCCTGTGGCAGGCACTTACACTGTTGTTGTTGACCACAAAGGAACTATTACCGATGGGCCTCAAAGCTTTTCACTTATTGTTACCGGTATTTCTCTCGGTTTTGCTGAAGTAACAACAAACAGTGTTTCCAATATTGCAAAAAAATCTGCTGACGTTGCTGGTGAAGTGCTCTCTGACAATGGTAATACTGTTACTGAAAGAGGTTTTGTTTATAACTCCACAGGCAACCCAAAAATCACCGATAATAAAGTAATAGCAGGCAGTGGCACAGGTTCATTTTCAACAACCCTCACAGGTTTAAACCCAACCACAACTTATTATGTAAAAGCCTATGCCACCAATTCTGCAGGAACTGTTTATGGTGCTCAAATCGAATTCACCACTATTTGTGAAGTAATTACTGTTTTTCCTTTCCAGGAAACTTTTGATAACACCACCTCTTGCCCCGACTGCTGGCAGATAACCGACAGTTTGAACAATGGAAAGGTCTGGAGATTTGGCTCTTTTATCCCCGAAGGAACCAATTTGCCTTTTCAGGTGAGTGGTACTTATGCTTATTTTAACAGTGAAGGTTATAGTACTGGAAATCAAAATTCAGATTTAATATCTCCCACTTTCGACTTTTCCGGCTACAACAGTGTCACGCTTTCATTTCAACATTATTTTAAAAGTTATGCAGGCAGCGTTGATTCACTGTTTTATAGCATTAACAATGGAACAACATGGACATATATTTGGCGTTGGACAGCTACCTCATCTAACCCAATAACTTATAACAAAACTTTCACATCAGGTCTTGTCAACCAGCCACAGGTAAAATTCAGATGGAATTATAAATACACTGGCTCTTCTAAAGGATATTACTGGTGTATAAAAAACATTACCGTAAGTGCAGTAGCCGCGGCCAGTTTGGTTGTTACAAATACCCAGACCCTCAACTCAAACATGGCCTACCTTGATGTAAATATTAAAAACAGTGGCAAATTAACATTGGCTTCAGATAAAATATTAACAGTTACACGCAACTTTACTATTGAATCTGATATTGATGGTACAGGATCTTTTATACAAAACGGTCCTCTTTATGTTGGCGAGAATATAAAAGTTCAGAAATATCTGCCCAATAGCACAATTTCTGGTTGGACACTTTCTGTCCCTGTAAAAAATGCAGATGAAACAGTATTCCCTGAAGCAGATGGTATTTATTCATACAATTCTTCTTTACGTCAATGGGATTTGCATACAAGCGGTGCATTACAGCAAATGACAGGCTATGTGGTGCGTTTTCCTGTCACAAAAACAATCGAATTTACCGACACCCTCAACAATGGTGATTTTTCAAGAACAAACCTCGTAAGGACAACTTCTCCATCAAATTATGGCTGGAACTATGTCGGCAACCCTTATCCATCACCAATAAGCTGGGATGCAAATCCGGGTATAAGCCGTATTTACGTCAACAACGCTGTTTATCACAGAATGACCAATGGCAATATTGCTGCTTATGTAGGAGGGATGGGCACCGGCACCAACGAATGTACAGATATTATCCCCTCTATGCAGGCATTCTGGGTGCAGGTTACCGCAGGACAGTCTAATGGCGCCTTGTACTTTACCAACGATGCCAGGGTTGATGGCGCCAACAACTCTTATAAGGAAAGTCCTGCTGATATTTTACGCTTAAATATAGAAAACAATGGTGAGTCTGATGAAGCGGTTGTTTTGTTCAAAGAGAGTGCATCAACAAATTTCGACAGCGAGTTTGATGCGCTAAAATTATACGCCGAAAATGATGAACTTGCGCAACTCTTTTCAATGGTTAATAATGATGAATATGCCATCAACACCATGCCTCCTCTTACTGCTAGTGTTACAATACCTTTGGGTTTTAAAACACAAAATGAAGGAAAGTTCAGTATTACTGCTTCAGAACTAAACTCATTTAAAAACGATGTAAATATTACTCTTGAAGACCTATACGAAAATAAACTGATAGATTTAAAACATCATAATAAATATACTTTTATCACACCTGCAACTTTATCAACCGACAGATTTGTATTGCATTTTAATCCTGCTTCAACCGACATCAGTCAGAATAATATTACTGAAAGCAAAAATATAAATATTTATGCCTATCATGATGCTGTATATGTTTCTAATGTAAACGACAACAATGCGACAGCATTTATTTACAATGTTATGGGTCAAGAAGTAATGTCACAGAAACTCGTGCCCAATTCACTAAATAAACTTGCTGCCAACGTTGTTTCCGGTCAGTATATGGTTAAAGTAGTGAGCAACTCGAAGGAAATAATGCAAAAAGTTTATATTAATAAATTTTAAAAAATATGCATTTTAATGCACCCAAAACAAAAAACCACTTGCAAATAATTTTACAAGTGGTTTTTTTTCTTGCTCTCCCTCTTGGACTTGAACCAAGGACCCTCTGATTAACAGTCAGATGCTCTAACCAACTGAGCTAAGGAAGAATGAATTTTAAGTTTTTCTTAAAATTGTGGTGCAAAAGTAATACAAATTTTTAAATAAAAACTAAATTTGTAAAAAATAAATTTTTTATGAAACATTTTTCTTCTATTTCTGCCCTGTTAATGCTGTTTATTTCTTGTGTTTGCCTAAAATCAATAGCGCAGGAACTCCCCAAAAAGTATGATGTTGATGGCAAATATATGATGGAAATTATAAGCGACTTAGCTTCTAAAGAATATTCAGGACGACTGCCGGGCAGTGAAGGATACAACAAAGCCGCAACTTATATTGCTGAACAATTTAGAAAACACAGAATCAAACCCATTGATAAAGATTCTTACTTTCAATACTTCAATGTTGAAAACAATGAAATTCAAAGCCCCTTGAAACTCCAGATGATAAGCAATGACGGCAATAATACAGAATTTAAACCTGGAAAAGATTTTGTTTGCCGTGGTTTTACAGGCAGAGGCGTTGACACCGCTGACGTTGTATTTTGTGGTTATGGCATTTCTCTGCCTAAACAAGGATATGACGACTATGCTGAAATGAATGTTAAAGGTAAAATAGTAATACTTTTTAAAGACAATCCGACATGGAAGTTTAAAACTGAGTGGCCTTCTTCTATTCCCCGTTATAAAGCAATGATCGCTGCTCAGTACGGCGCTGTAGGCGTAATGCTGGTTTCGTCAAAATATAATGCATCCCGACAACCGATAGGAAGCATCGCTACTGGCACCATGAACCAACACAATTTGGAAACAACAAGTATTCATATTACACCTGAAGTGGCTAACAACTTTTTAAAACAAAAAGGGTACAATATCGATCAACTTCAAAGTATAATCGACTCAACAAAAAAACCCTTTTCTTTAGACCTTGGCATAAAAGCATACACTGAAATTCACACCAAATATACCCAACAAAAGCCAACCATGAATGTTGTCGGTATGCTCGAAGGTAACGATTCTATATTGAAAAAAGAATATCTTATTATTGGCGCTCATCTCGACCATGTTGGAAGCCAGGGCAACGACCTGTATTTCCCCGGCGCAAACGACAATGCTTCAGGAGTAGCAGCAGTATTACAAATGGCAAAACTTTTTTCCGAAAACAGATATCTTTTAAAACGCTCTGTTATATTTGTTTTATTTGCCAATGAAGAACAGGGGCTTAAAGGCTCTTGGCACTATATCAACAATCCTTTAGCCCCTCTTGAAAATACTGTAGCCATGATAAATCTCGACTGTATAGGCTTTGGCGATAGCATTCAGGTGGGAAATGGCAAAAGTGCACCGCTTTTATGGCAGTTGGCCCGTAACCTCGACAAAGAAAATGACAAAATGATGATTGAAGCCACCTGGAATGGCGGCGGGGCCGATGCCACTCCTTTTTACGATAAAAATATTCCGGCTCTTTATTTTGTAGGTTCTAACAGTTACTCTCACCTGCACTTGCCAAGTGATACACCCGAAACAATAAATAATGCATTGTTAAAAAAAATAACTAAATTAGCCTACGCTACCGCATGGCAAATTGCTGCTAGCAAGTACAAAAAAGAAAAAAACATAAGATAATTTTATTAAATTTAAATTGATTGAATATGAAACATATAATTATTGTAATTGGTTTAGTTCTGACTTTTTTTGCTTCACATGCCGGAGATAAACCTTCCTATATTATTTACGACAGTAAAGGAAAAGAAGTAAAATATTCTCGCATGCTCGATGAAGCTGCAAAAGCAGAACTGATACTTTTTGGCGAACAACACAACAACCCCATTGCACATTGGTTGGAATTAGAACTGGCTAAAGACCTTTTTAACACTTTAAAAAATAATCTTGTAATGGGTGCCGAAATGCTCGAAGCCGACAATCAGGTTATTTTAGATGAATATTTGGGAAAGCTCATTAATTATAAGAATTTTAAAGCCGATGCCCGACTGTGGCCAAATTACGAAACAGACTATAAGCCCTTAATCGAGTTTGCAAGAGATAATAAATTGAAATTTATTGCCACCAATATTCCGCGCAGATATGCTTCAATTGTAAACTACGAAGGTTTTGAAGGACTCGAAAAATTAAACGCTGAAGCCAAAAAATGGATAGCTCCCCTGCCTATTAAATACGACCCTGAATTATCATCCTACAAAAAAATGCTCGAAATGGGCAGCGGTATGGGCAGTATGGGCGGCATGGGTAGCAAAATGAAACCCGAAAATTTTCCCAAAGCTCAGGCCATTAAAGATGCCACCATGGCTTATTTTATTTTAAATAATCTCGCCAAAGGCCAGTCTTTTCTTCATTATGAAGGAGCATACCATTCCGACTCTTATCAGGGCATTTATTGGTATGTGAAACAAGCCAAACCCGACATGAAGATAATTACCATTTCAACTGTTGAGCAAGACGACATATCCTCTTTAAGTGCTGAATTTGAAAAAACAGCCGATTTCATTATCTGCGTACCTTCTAATATGACTAAAACATATTAGAATATAACTGCTCTGCAAACTTCTTTTGAAAATCAACGAAAAAAACTCAAAAATTGCTCCTCGTTGAGTCCCTTGTAGTTTGTTTTTTGTTTTACCAGTCCTCTTTCAACAAAAAATATGGTGGGCAAGTGCCCATCGGTAATATTAAACATCTCATCATAAGAAATTATGATATACTTGAATCTTTTCGACTGGCTTTTTTTCCAAAATCCTTCCATGTTTTTTTCATCACCAAAAAAAACATAAAGTATTTTATCCAAAGTATTTGTTTTATCCGCAATGATTGAAATCTTATGCGCTGCCAGTGTACAATATTTACAATTCATACTCATAAAAGCCAGAACTTTTTTCCCTTCACTAATATTTATTGTTGTATCCGAAAGTTCAATATATTGTAATCCTTCAACATTCTCACTGAGTGAATATTTTTTATAAACAAAATCAGGCGGAGAAAAAACACTTGGATAAACAAATGCAGAAAGCAAAATAAAAAAACACAAAATGCTTCTGAACTGAAACTGCCAGCTGTTATTATTTCTTATTAATAGCAACATTATTATTAAAACAAAATTCTTTAGTAATGAAAGAGACGCATTAAAGTTCAGCAACTCTCCAAAACAATTGCAGTTTTCATCATTAGTAACAAACAATTTAATGGATAGAAACAAAGAAAAAAACAGCAGCACATAAAAACTTGCTTTATAAACTGTTTTAAAATACAAATTAAAAATCAGAAGCAATCCCAAAGCAGCTTCTGCTGAAACAACAAAACGCGCTATAACAGATGAAACATTAAAACTAAAAAATCGTTGACTGTAAATATAAAGCTCAAAATTATCAATTGAAATAATTTTTGCCACTGCAGAAAAAACAAAGACACCTCCCAAAATAATCCTTAAAAAATGTGTAAAAACCCTCTGATTCATCTTAATATTTGAATTTCTATAAAATATTTCACAAGCTGACAATTAACAAAATTATCAAATTTTAAGACACCTCTATTATTGTTTACAAATTAAAAGTCTGTAGGTAAAAGCTTTAACTAAAAAAAATCGCAATCATGTTAATTAATTAAAAAAAAATGTGTAGGTTTGTTATTTAAAAATCAATTTTAATTGTGATACACTTAAAATTTATCTGATTAAAATTTTATCCAAAGTTCATTTAATTAAAAAAAACACTATATAAGATGAAAAAATTACTACTCTCCTTATTCATGATTTTTTCCTTTTTCTGGAGTCAAAGCCAAAATTATTACTCCGTCACTCTGGTGCAGCCCCCCACTCTAGTTACCAATGCAGGTTCTGATATTTCAACCTGTTTCTATGATTCTGTTCAGATTGGCAGTGTCAATCTGGCCACAGGCGGGCAACCACCCTATTCATATTCATGGTTTCCAACTTACGGTTTGAGCGATCCTACCATACCCAATCCAATAGCTTTGCCCGACGATACAACAACATACACCATTACTGTTACCGATTCAAATCACTGCACAAGTTTTTCACAAATGACTGTATTTATTGATCCTTGTGCAGGTGTAAACACCATAACCAACAAATTTGAATTTTCTGTCTATCCCAATCCCAATAGTGGAAGCGTATTTAATATTTTAATTAATGGTAAAAGACTTTATACCGATTATGAAATTATTGTATATTCTATTTATGGGAAAGAAATATTCAAACAACAAATAACAGCCGACGATAAAGAATGGAATGGTACTATAGACATTGGAAGCAATGTGAATAAGGGGATATTTATTTTAGAAATACGAAACAAGCATATTAAAAATTATCAAAAAATTATCATTCAATAATATTTAATACGCACAAAAATGAAACATACAACATATATTTTTATATTATTTATGATTCTCGGATTAGGTATTAATCAGGGAAAAGCGCAACTATGCCATGGCGACACCATTCATATTACCGTTGGAAATTATATCGGCAATTTGCAATGGCAGGTGACTGAAGATTTAGTAACTTGGGCAGACATACCAGGAGCCATCAACGACACATTAGATGTTATAGCCAAAGCCAATAAGTATTACAGGGTAAGAGTAATACAAGGGGATTGCAATCCTTTTTTCTCTGATTCTGTAAACATTTATGCTGTTGCTTGTCCCTGTCCCAATGCGCCAACAGTTACTGATGCGGATGGCAATTCGTATCCTACAGTTCGATTAGGCGGGCAATGCTGGCTGGCCAAGAATTTAAATACAGGTACTGCAAAATTCAACAATGTGGCGCTGTCCACTACAGTTGTCGAAAAATACTGTTATGGTGCAACAAATACCAATGCCGACCCTTTCAGCAATTGTGCAATTCATGGTGGTTTGTACACATGGGCTGCTGTAATGCAAGGCCATTTAACCTCCGATTCTGTGCCCAGTGGAGTGCAGGGCGTTTGCCCTCAGGGTTGGCACCTTCCTTCTGATGCAGAGTGGATTGTGCTTGAATATGAATTGGGTATTGGCAACCCCTATTTGCTTGGTTTTAGAGGAACCACCCAGGGAACGCAGCTGAAAGACGGTGGAACAGCTAACTTTAATGGGCTTATGTCTGGGAAAAGAGAATACACTGCAGAATATAAAGACATGGACACATTTGCCTATTTCTGGTCCAGCACAAAATCTTCTTCTTCTGATGCTTGGTTGAGAAGTCTTTGGAATACCAGTCCTTATATTGGACGTTTTGCAAACAACAAAGCCATTGCTGCCAGTGTGCGATGTATTAAAGACTAAAAAATTATTATGAAATTTAAATGTTTGTTTATTCTGGTGCTTTTCTTCTCTGCAATTTCTTTAAAAGCACAGATTATTAATATTATTGCCTGTGATGGTGATACCGTTTTTTTACGATTAAACAGCTATCATGGTCATGTGCAATGGCAATCATCAAGCGACAGTTTAATATGGCAAAACGTCACTTCTGTCAGTGATACTTTAAGCATTTTTTCATCATCTGCATTATTGTACCGTGCAAAAGTAGGTGATGGCACCTGCGATTCTGTGGTTTCTGATACTTCACTGGTCTTGTTCTATCCTGTCCCTACTGTTGCCAATGCAGGTCCCGACCAGATTAACCTCAACAATGTAAATACAACTTTAGCCGGAAATACAGCTACCGTCGGAACTGGCAGCTGGCAAATTATCAGTGGAACAGGCGGTACTATAACTTCTCCAGGCAGCCCAAACAGTGCATTTAAAGGAGTTGGCGCCACTTCTTATACACTTGTGTGGAAAATTCAGAATGAATGTAAAACGACCACCGATACTGTTCTTATTAGTTTTGCAATGCCTCAGGTCAATTGTAACGGCATAATGTATGTCCACCCAACCGATAATTCGGGCGGGGCTATTTGGGGATGCTCTGGCACTACAACAGGAGCCACCTCACAAACAAATGGTGAAAACAACACCAATGCTATTGTTAATGCTTGTTCCGATAATACAATTGCTGCTTATAAATGCAGCAACCTCACTGCTTATGGATTTAGTGATTGGTATTTACCCTCTGCAGACGAATTGAATTGTCTTTATCTCAACAGGGTAGCTCTTGGTGGATTCCCTACTATTTCAGGTATCGTCTATTGGACTTCAACTGAGACTAATGCCCAATGGGCTAATGCTCAAAACTTTTACACGGGGGCTCAGTCAACTATCAATAATAAAACAGGTGCTTGCAGAGTACGCTGCGTAAGAAGAGACTAATCGCTTAAAAAAATCTCCCCTTACTTTTTCAACTTTTGGAACTTCTTCCTACTTTTGCATACTATTAATAAATCAATATACATATAAATATGAAATTAATAAGGAAAATATTTCTTGTCATTTTACTGATTACACCCTCTTTTTTTTATGCGCAAAACAAGTCTTTGAGTGCGTTTATATCTAATAATGTGACATCATTTCCCGGCACAGGTTATTCTCAGCTTTTTTACAGTCAGCTGCATCCCGGTATTGATGTGGCTAAAGGATGGAAAATTAACAAAAGTGAAAAACATCAATTATGGGCCGTGGCCAATGCAGGACTGTTTTATCATCGTTTTGTACAGACAGGCTTAAAAATATATCCTTCAATTGACTATAAATTTGCTGCTTGCAATAGATTTAGTTTAAACGTAGGTCTTGGATTAGGTTATATGCACTCTTTCGAAGGATATGAAGTGTTCAAAGCCAAAGACGGTGGCGGTTATGAAACAAAAAAAATATTTGTGGGCCGTCCACAATTCCTTGCTGCTTTAAACTTTGGCGGTGCTTATAAATTAAAAAAAGAATCAGAAAATTCTCCCTCCCTTGTTTTGCAATTCCGCACCAACATGCAAGGTCCTTTTGTCAATAGTTATGTACCAGTGCTGCCTGTCAACTCATTGCTTTTAGGTGTTACTGTTCCTATATTAAACAAGTAATTTTTATAAAAATGAAAAAATCAATTATAGTTCTCTTATCTGTTTTGTTTATTGCTTCTTGCAAAAAGGCTGATGTGGTCTCAACTGTAGCTATTGAATGCAACCCTGTTTACAACAGCACAGCTCATCCTAAAAACACGGTATTTACGAATCTTATGAATAAGTACATCGCTAAAGGACTCCCCGGCATGTCAATTCTTGTTGAAGACTCGAATGGTGTATGGGTAGGCAGCGCTGGTATGGCTGACATAAAAAATAACATTGCCTATACTCCTTGCCACATCTCAAAAGGAGGCAGTATAACAAAAATATTTATGGGTGTGCTCTTTTTCAAACTGCAGGAAGAAGGCAAAATAAATATGGAAGAGCCTGTGTCAAAATATATCGACAATGACATCCTCAGCAAGTTAAAATATACTGGCGAGATGAAAGTAAAAAATCTGCTCAATCACACCACAGGTATATTTGATGTGATTACTTCTTCGGATTTTTATTTGGCTGTTATCAACAACCCCAATAAACACTGGGAAGCCAAAGAACTTCTAGAGTATGTTTATGGTGTTGAAGCTTATCCCCTTGGTCAACCCTACAATGCCCGTTATTCAAGCACAAACACTTTGTTGCTTTCTATGTGTATTGAAGCTGCAACAGGCGAAAAGCACGATGTGCTTTTGCGCGAAAAGGTTTTGGACCCTCTTGGTCTTACAAACACTTACTATCAGGGACGGGAAACCATTCCCAATGATGCAGCCCAGGGTTATTACGACCTGCACAACAATGGCACTATTGTCAATGTTTCAAACCTTATCACAGGTAGTGGCAACGGCTATACAGGTATTTTCTCCAATGTTTACGATTACTTTCATTTTATTAAGGCCCTTTTTGTTGACAAAACAGTTCTCACACAAGCCTCTTTAGATACAATGCTTACTTTTATTCAGGAAGACGACGATTACTTTACGGGCTATGGTGTTGTGAAAAGATTTGCCGACAAACCGGCTTATGGTATTGGCCATACAGGCAGGGATCTGGGCTATGTGGCTGATTTGTTCTACTTCCCTCAAAGAGGCATTACCATGGCCTTTTGTGTCAATTATGGCACCGATGGCGACAGCTTTCTCAAACCAATCTTCCTCGATTTCGAAAACGAACTCGTAGATGAAGTGCTGAAGTAGAAACTCTGTGTGTTCTGTGGTTACTCCCCGTATCCGCCACAGTTCTTCAACTTTAGCTCTCTTTTATTTTTCTTCTAATTTACCCCTGTAAGTCTTCAAACTTTTGGCACTTCACATTTGCTTCAACTGCCAGTTCTTCTAACTTTAGCTCACTTTAGTTCACTTTAGCCACTTCAAACTTTTCCTCTGAATTTGTTTTTTCCTTACCTTTGCAAAAAAACACAATAAAATGAGCATAGAATTAACCGAACAAGAAATTTTCAGACGCCAGAGTCTTCAGGAATTAATCAATTTAGGCATCAATCCTTACCCTGCCGAAACATACCCTGTAAATTTAACCACAACAGAAATTCATGAAAATTTCCCTAAGGACAACAATTTATATAAAGATATTACTATCGCAGGTCGCATCATGAGCCGCCGTATAATGGGAAGCGCTTCCTTTGCCGAAATACAGGATGATGCCGGTCGCATCCAGCTTTATTTCAACAGAGACGAAGTATGTCCGGGCGAAGACAAAACACTGTACAATGTTGTATTTAAAAAACTGACCGATATAGGCGACATCATTGGTGTGAAAGGCTATGTGTTCCTTACCAAAATGGGCGAAATAACTATTCATGTAAGCTCATTTACAGTCTTAAGCAAGTCTTTGCGCCCCCTCCCTATTGTGAAAGAAAAAGACGGTGTGTTGTATGATGCTTTTACTGACCCCGAGCAGCGTTACCGCCAGCGTTATGTTGACCTCATAGTAAATCCCCAGGTTAAAGAAGCATTTATTAAAAGGACCAAATTGACCAACACCATGCGTTCTTTTCTGAACGAAAAAGGATACCTCGAAGTTGAAACCCCTATACTGCAACCCCTTTATGGTGGCGCAGCTGCCCGCCCTTTTAAAACCCACCACAACAGTCTCGACATGACCCTTTATATGAGAATTGCCAATGAGCTTTATCTCAAAAGACTTATTGTGGGCGGATTTAATGGCGTTTATGAATTTTCGAAAGACTTCCGCAACGAAGGCATGGACCGCTTTCACAATCCCGAATTCACTCAGATGGAACTTTATGTTGCCTACAAAGACTATATATGGATGATGGAACTCGTTGAAGAAATGGTTGAACGCATTGCTATTGATGTTCACGGCTCTACAAAAATAATGGTAGGCGACAATGAAATAGACTTCAAACGCCCCTGGAAGCGTTATACCATGTACGAAATCATCGAAAAATTTTCGGGTACAGACATTTCTGAAATGGATGAAAAAGCATTGCGCGAATTAGCTCTCAAACACAAAATACCTACTGATGACAGCATGGGCCGCGGCAAACTCATAGACGAAATTTTTGGATGCCTTTGCGAACCCAATCTCATACAACCTGTTTTCATTACCGATTATCCTGTCGAAATGTCTCCTCTGGCAAAAAAACACCGCAGCAAAAAAGGACTGGTAGAACGATTTGAAGCTGTTTGCAATGGCAAAGAAATATGCAATGCCTTCTCCGAACTCAACGATCCCATCGATCAAAGAAAACGTTTCGAATCACAACTCGAATTGGGCAAAAGAGGCGACACCGAAGCCATGGTGCTTGACGAGGACTTTCTAAGAGCCATAGAATTTGGCATGCCTCCTACAGCAGGACTTGGCATTGGTATTGACCGCCTGAGCATGATTATCACCAATTCAAACTCCATACAAGATGTCCTTTTCTTCCCCCAGATGAAACCCGAGAAAAAAGTCGATACCTCCGATTTTGACAAAGAACTTAACGATGCAGGTGTACCCGAAATTTGGATTACTCCTATAAAAAAGACGGGTATCAAGTCTATGGAAGAACTAAAGGCAGCCAACCCAAACAAACTTTTCAACGACCTCTGCGGCATGCGAAAAAAACTCAAACTCGATGTCCCTGCACCATTGATTGACGATGTCAAAAAGTGGCTGCAAGTGTAGTTTAATTGTTTTTTCATTCAAGCAACTTATTCAATTCATTCAGTCTTTTATATAAAAAACAACAGTGCTTTTGAGTATTATTTATAAATTGTTTTAAAGCAATATTATTCTGATATAAAAAAATTTTTTTATTTAATAAATTTGCTTTATTTTTACACTTAAATAATGAAGTCTTAATTTTATCGAATTTAATAACACCCACTATGAAATCAATCATCACAATTATTGTTTCCCTCTTTTTATTTATCGGCAATGCGCTGAATGCTCAAAATGCAGTTTTCATCTTTAGTGCTCCCGAAGGTGAGGAGATTATTAAAATTAATGAAGAAAAGCATGAGAAATCTGTCAGCTTTTTTGTAACCGGACTAAACACTACTGATGAAGTTAATGCTTTACTTCAGAAAATTAAAACGACTAATGGCGTTAAAACTTTTTCTATTGCCGAAGAGGTAATTGACGGAAAAAGAGCGGCATCGGGCACTTTTGAAGCTTGTGGAAGCATGTCCTTTTTCAGAGATCTTTTAATCAATGCAGGAGTTCAAGATCTTATTATCAACGGCGAACCACTTAAAAGTACTGACCTCGAAAAAATATGGAAAACAAAGCCTGCTGATACTCAAACAAATCCTACGGGAGCTCCTCTTAAATAGCATTAATTATAACCAGATTTTTTTGCTCCGATTGTTGTGGATAATAAGTAAAGTCCTTTAGTATTCCTTTGGCCCCAATTTCACATATCCGGCACCCCTTATCGTTTATAAAATCTATCAACGATGCTATATAGTTTTCGCTGTATTGCTTGAGATATATTTTAGGATTGTACTCAAAATAAATTGTACAAACATTGTTTTTAATAATTTCTGTCATGCTTTTAAGTACTTCAAACTCATAGCCCTCTGTGTCAATCTTTACAATAATTTCTTTACCCTTTACCGTCAGCAAGTCATCAAGCCTTTTTACTTGCACATTATAGGAATGTCCTTGTTGAATAACGGGCTTATGTAAAGAGGTTTGCTCTGGAAACTTGTTAATATATAACGGCAAAGTTTCATTTAAATCTGCAATAGCACAATCATAAACTTCAATATTTTTAATATTGTTTAAGATGATATTTTTTTTAAACTTTTCAATGGCTGTTTTTTGTGGTTCAAAAGCACAAACTCTTATATCCGGATACATACAACTTACCATAAGACTGTAAAATCCAATATAGGCCCCTACATCTACAAAAACAGCATCCGGCCCCGTCTCATTTAGAATAAATGTTGCAACCTCTTTTTCATAACACCCGGCCATAAACAAATGCATCTGATGAAAATCCATTCCGGGAACAATTTCAATTTTACAATTATTTGAACCTGCATTTATATCAATAATTAAAGGCTTTTTCCTGAATTTTCGGGTCAGTTTGAAATGCAAATATTGCATCTGTTTATATACAGCATACTTCCCCGCTTTTAAAGAAAAAGGAAACATACACAAATAAGTATAAAAAGGCCTGAATAAAAAATCTGTAATTTTTATCAATATCATATTAAAGACCTTTAAAAATTTAAATCCCTCTTCTAGCCTTGCTTCCTTCAAATTTTTTTTAAAATGGCAGTACCCCTTTATTAACCAAAAAGGGAAAAGGAGGAAGATGCTTGGACATATAATGAATAAAATATTTGTGCAAATTAAAAAATGTCTTTTTATTTGATCCCTGATATGACATATTAATAAGCTTAATATGACGTAAAGGCTTTATAAATATAATATTTAAATACTTCAAAATAAATATCCTAATTCTTAGTGTATAACCGTTGGGATTGTTTTTGTAAGAATTCATCAAATATCGCGACTGCCACTTGAAAATAAATGGCATTAACTTTAAAATCTCATTGTAATTTTTATTGGTTGGAAGACAAAAATTCTTTTCCAGATAGGCTTCCGAATGTTCTGGATAATCACCTACAAATCTATCATACAGCTCACTCCCGGGATAAAATGTCAAAGAAAAAACTCTGATTATATAGGGTTTGGGAATATTAAATACAACTTCCATTGTAGCCAGTTTATCCGCTTCACTCTCATAAGGATTATCAACCAATACATCATAAAATGCTGCAACATCAAACTTTTTTAAAACCTTATAGGCACTGATAAAATCATCTTTAAGAGATTTTCTTTTATAAATTTCATTTAAAATAAAATCACTCCCCGATTGCAAACCTACGTTAACCCAAGCCAAACCTGCTTTTTTTAATAAAATAATTTTATTTTCCGTTATGCTTATAGGAATACTGTGCACAATAAATGGCAAACCTATTTTTTGCTTATACTTTTCTGCAAAATCTGTCATGTATTCAATATTACACGACAAAAAACTATCATCTTCAAAATTTATAAAATCCAGTTTGGGATTGTCTTTTAAAGCCCTTTCAAGCTCATCAATAATATGATCAACGCTACGCCTTCTTATTTTTTTGGGGCCATAAAGGGTTTTATAAAAATTATTACAACAATAAGTACACGAAAACGGACATCCTCTTGAACTCACCACCGAATATGAGTTTCCTTGTGTTTTATCAAAAATTTTAAAGCGTTTTTCTGTAAGCGGCAACACCTCTTTATTTACCAGTACAAAACATTTTTGAGGGATGTGTTCGTATGTAGCAATTGTATCCAGGTTCTCTATAGGAATATTCAAAGGGTTCTTAATAATTTTACCCTCTTTTTTGTAGGCAATATTGTTTATATTTTCTATTGGTGTATTTTTTTGAACAGCTTCTGCAACATCCGTAATTGTTTTTTCCGACTCTCCAACCGACACATAATCAGCAAATTCTAAGCACATTTCGGGATAAATAGAGGGATGTATTCCGCCCCAAATCACAGGAGTTTGTGGCAATACCGATTTTATTATTTTAGTTATGGCTATTGCATTATGATAATCAATAGACATAAGACTTACCCCAACAAAAGTCGGCGCCAGTTCCTTTAAAAATGTTTTAATAGATTGAGCCGTCTTGTCACAATTGCCATCAAAAAATCTTAAATACAACAAGTTTGAATCATACCCATGAGCCATCAAATGGTAATGAAGTGCTTTTAAACCCAGTTGTTCTCTGGTAATCTGCAACGATATTAATAATGCCTTCAAACTTTTTTTATACAAAATTATACAAAATTTCCTTTCAAATCAATCATTATGCTCCAAACTATAACTTTAGGCACTTTAGGCACTTTAGTTCACTTTAGGCACTTTAGGCACTTTAGTTCACTCTTCATATTAATTTTCTCACTAACTTTGTATGAATCAACAAATACTATGAACAACAAAGTTATTCTTCTCTTTTTTCCCAGAGTCAATGCCGACAATACCCGCTTTATGCCTTTCTCTGTGTTGCATCTGGAGCGAATGGCAAGAGGCAAAGGACATACTGTGATAATTGTTGATGAACAAACAAATACACATTACGAAAATTTAATTGAAAAATATAAAGAATCTATTTTTCTTGCGGCAGTTACTTCTACAACAGGTTATCAGCTTAAAGGAGCCATCGCATTTTCAGAGAAAATAAAAAAATTAGCACCTCAGGCCTACACCGTCTGGTGCGGGTGGCACACAAGTATTTTGCCCGAACTAACGCTAAAAGAGAACTATGTTGACTTTGTTATCAGCGGTCAGGCTGAAATCTCATTTGAAATGCTGCTTACAGCACTTACTGAAGACACATCTTTCAACGATATTAAAGGCTTAGGATACAAAACATCCGATCAGCTTTTCTTTAATCCACAAGGTGAGTTTCAGGACATCAATACTTTTCCCGAAATTGATTTAAGTCTTGTCAATCCTAATGATTATATTTTTACTAACTCCTTTTCTAAACGGTGCCTCACCTACTTTGCCAGTCATGGATGTCCCTATAAATGTGAATTCTGCTCTTTTGCAACCGTTTTTCAGGGAAAATGGTATCATAAAAGTATAAGTCAAATCATTAAGGACATCAGCTATCTTAAAAACAAAGCCCATCTGGATGGTATCAGTTTTTGGGACGATAATTTCTTTACAAATAAAACATTTTCACTTGAATTGGCACAGGCTTTTATTGATAATAACCTCAATATCAAATGGGAATGTTGCACCCACGCAGGCTTGTTTAATAAACTTTTTGATGAATCTGATGTTGCTTTGTTTTACAAATCCGGTTTACGGCAGATATTTATTGGAGCTGAATCCGGCGATGAAGAAATTTTAAAACGCATCAACAAACACATTAATGTAGAGGATAATTACACCTTTGTAAAAAAAATTAAAAAATTTAATATTGCACCCGTCTTTTTAATAATGACAGCCTTTCCAATCAATCCCGACAAAGATCTCAAAGCCTCTCTGAACATGATAAGAAAAGCCAAAATCATTAATAAAAAGCTTAAAACCAGATTGCATATTTTCATTCCTGTACCCAAAACAAAAATGTATGACTTTGCTTTAGAAAGAGGCATGACAATCCCCAACAAGCTTAATGACTATATTTATTTGCTTTATAACTTCAAACTACCTTGGATTAAAAAAGACTACAGCTGGCAATTAGAAACATTTATAAACTTTTACCTGCCTTTGGCCAATCCTTGCTTATACAAAGAAGCTCCTACTGCTTTATTGAAAATTTTTACAGCACTTTTAAGCCTTTTTTTCTTTCCTTTTACGTATCTTCGTTTTAAATTTAATTTCTTTCATTGGCCAATTGAAGCCTGTTTTTTTCTTTACGTTTTACGCATTTTTAATAAAATATTTAAAACAAAATTAACTTTAGGATCTGAAAGCTATCTCGACAAAAACTCCTTAGGCTTTTATAATTCATATTGCAGTTAAATAGGATCAAATTAATGAACAGTAAAAAAAATAAAAAATTCTTAAAGTTACCTCTGTATGAAGGCGGAAGCGATGCCCTAAAAAAATTTATTGATTCAAACCTCAAATACCCTGAAGAAGCTTTAAAAAACAATATTCAAGGAACTGTTCATATAAAATACGATGTGGATGACAATGGCTCTGTGCTTAGTGCTAAAGTAGAAAAAGGCATCGGTTATGGTTGCGATGAAGAAGCTCTCAGGTTAGTGAGAATGCTTAGTTACAATAAAGCTAAAAATATTGGTCAAAGAGTAAAATCCAGCATGAAAATTAAAATCAGATTTTATTTGCCTCAAGCCATAAATCTTGTTAATAATTACCAATACAACTATATAAAAAAAGAAAATCTCCAAAAACAAACCAATATCGTTTACTCTTACACAATAACTATTGATCAATCCCAATACAATGAATAATTACATATTAAATAAAAGAAAAATTATCAATGACCCAGTATATGGTTTTATTACTATTCCCAATTCTTTTATTTTTGATATTATTGAACATCCCTATTTTCAAAGATTAAGGCGAATCAAACAGCTTGGTTTATCTCACTTGGTTTATCCCGGGGCTCTTCACACCCGTTTTCAGCACGCGTTAGGCGCTATGCACCTAATGTGCGAAGCTATTGATGTGTTGCGCTCAAAAGGACATGAAATTACAGATGAAGAAGCTGAGGCTGTTACTATTGCCATACTGTTGCACGATATTGGACATGGGCCTTTTTCTCACGCTCTCGAAAACAGTATTGTAGATGATATAAGCCACGAATGCATTTCCGAATTTTTTATGAATGCTTTTAATAAATTATTTAATGGCCGGTTATCACTTGCTATTAAAATATTTAAAAACACTTATAAGAAAAAATTCCTGCATCAATTGGTATCCGGTCAACTCGACATGGACAGACTCGATTATCTCAACCGCGACAGCTTTTATACTGGTGTTTCTGAAGGCGTTATCGGAAGCGAAAGAATTATTAAAATGCTCAATATCGTTGGTGATGATCTGGTGGTTGACGCAAAAGGTATTTATTCAATAGAAAAATTTGTCCTTGCCCGAAGCCTGATGTACTGGCAGGTCTATTTACATAAAACTGTCGTTTCGGCTGAAAACTTATTAATTAAAACACTTCTTCGGGCTAAATATCTTGCCCAAAATAACTTTTCCGTCTTTGCTACACCCTCTTTAGAACTCTTCCTTAAAAACAATTATAATAAAAACCGCTTTCTGAAAAACATCAATACATTATCTCAGTTCGCTCTTTTGGACGACTACGACATTTATGCGTCTGTAAAAGTCTGGTGTCAAAGTAACGATAAAATATTATCCCTGCTTGCCAACAGGCTGATCAACAGAAACCTTTTTAAAATCGAAATTCAAAATTCTGAATTCGACAAAACCTTTATTGAATCTATCAAACAAAAAACAATGCTTAAATATTCTTTAAGCGGAGAAGAGGTCAATTATTTTGTCTTTTCAAATAAAACAACCAATAGCATTTATGAACAATCTGGAGATAAAATAAAAATTCTTTTTAAAAACAGTCAATTGCTCGATATTACAGAAGCTTCCGATCAATTAGACAAAAACATTCTCAATAAAACTATTGTCAAATATTTTTTGTGTTATCCCAAAGAAATTTAATTTTGTAATACATTATTTTTTTTTGAAATACCAAATAAAATTCTTTTAACAATAACCTAAATAAAAATAAATGAGTTTTACAGTTGAACAAATAGCTTCCTTTTTAAATGGAAAAATAGAAGGTAATCCAAATGGTGTAAAAATAGCCAAATTATCACGAATTGAAGACGCTACTGAAGGCTCAATTACTTTTTTGGCCAATATGAAGTATTATAATTTCATTTACACAACCAACGCTTCTTTAGTTGTTGTTGACAATAATTTTACTGCTGATAAAAAAGTCACACCTGTATTATTGAGAGTTGAAAATGCTTACAATGCTTTCACGACACTCACAGAAATGTTTCAAAATAAACTTGAAAAAATTGGCATTTCCGAAAAATCCTCCATACACAACTCCGTCTCCTTGGGTGAAAACCTTTATGTTGGTGATTTTGCAGTGATTTCTGAAAATGCCGTTGTAGGAAACAATGTGAAAATATATCCCCAGGTTTATATAGGTGACAATGTGAAAATTGGCGATAATTCAATACTTTATGCAGGTGTTAAAGTTTACAATGATTGCATAATTGGTTGCAACTGCAGATTGCATGCCGGTGTTATAGTTGGTTCCGATGGCTTTGGTTTTGCGCCTCAGCAAAATAACACCTACAATAAAATTGAACAAATTGGAAATGTCATTATCGAAGATAATGTTGAAGTTGGCGCCAACACAACTATTGACAGAGCGGCTATTGGCTCAACAATACTAAGAAAAGGTGTTAAACTCGACAACCTTATTCAAATAGCTCATAATGTAGAAATTGGCGAAAACACTGTGATTGCTGCCCAGTCTGGTGTTTCCGGCTCAACAAGAATTGGTAAAAATTGTATGATTGGCGGTCAGGTAGGTATTGTTGGCCATATCACAATTGGTGATAATGTTAAAATAGCCGCACAATCAGGCATTCCTGGCAACCTTAAAAATGATGTCATGGTGCAGGGTTCGCCTGCCTTTGAAATTGGTGAATACCGAAAAGCTTATGTCTGCTTCAAAAAACTACCCCAATACTTTAACCTTTTTTACAAAATCAAACCCGAATAGACTTCCTTTACATTAATTCTATTTTGCCATATTGAGTCTCCTCTCAAAATTTTCAAAACAAAGTAGAAATTAAAAATTCAAACTTTTATTGGGATTTGAACATTCAAAATTTTTAAATTCCGATCAAAAGAAATTTATTCGTTTTTTACCATTTGTTATTCGAGATTTATTGAAAATTATTTATACCTTTAAAAGCCTCCTCTATTAATATTTTAATTACTTTTGCAGACTCAAAATTTTCAAAATGATTGAACAGCAAAAGACAATTAAAAAAGAAGTCAGTATTTGTGGTGCAGGCTTGCATACCGGAGAAAAAGTTAACATTACTTTTAAACCTGCCCCTGTAAATTTCGGTTATAAGTTTAAAAGAATAGATCTCCCCAACCAACCCTTAGTAGAAGCTATTATTGATAATGTTACCGACACCTCAAGAGGCACTACCCTCGAAGAAAATGGTGTTGCAGTTAAAACCATTGAGCATATTCTTGCCGCTTTGTTCGGATTAAAAATTGACAATATTTTAATTGAAATGGACAGCAGCGAAGCCCCTATTATGGACGGCAGCTCCAAATACTTTGTTGACATCCTTTCTAATGCCGAAATTGTAGAACAAAAAGAAACAAAAGAATATTTCGACCTTGATACAACATTAGTCTTCTCCAATAAAGAACGTAAAGTTGAAATGATTGCCATCCCAAGCGAACATTTTAAAGTTTCTGTTTTAATCGATTTCGATTCCGATGTTTTAATTCCACAAAATGCCATTCTCGAAAATATCGACAACTTTAAATCAGAAATTGCCGAATGTCGTACTTTCGTCTTTCTTCACGAACTAGAATATTTGGTTAATAATAATCTGATTAAGGGTGGCGATTTAAACAATGCCATTGTTTTTGTCAACCGCATTATTGGAGATGATGAACTTAGCAAATTGGCTAAAATTTTCAATCGCCCTGAAGTTAAAGTCCTTAATCAGGGAATACTTAATAATTTAGAACTGCGTTTCCACAATGAACCGGCACGTCATAAGCTTTTAGATGTAATTGGCGATTTGTCTTTGATTGGAGAACCCCTTAATGCACACATTATTGCCACCAGGCCCGGACACACATCTAATATTGCTTTTGCTAAAGAAATTAAAAAATACATCCGTCAACAAAGATTAAAAAAGAAAACGCCATCATACGACCCCAATACAAAACCAATTTTTGACATCAATCAAATTAAACAAATTTTACCTCACCGCCCCCCATTTTTACTCATTGACAAAATACTCGAACTCGACAGCAATCATGTTGTAGGTTTAAAAAATGTCACCATGAATGAAAGCTATTTCATTGGTCATTTTCCCGATGAACCTGTTATGCCTGGCGTTCTTCAAATAGAAGCAATGGCACAGGCTGGTGGTATCTTTGTTTTACGAACTGTCCCCGACCCCGAAAATTATCTGACGTATTTCCTTAAAATCAATAATGCCCGCTTTAAAAGAAAAGTTTTCCCGGGTGACACGCTTATTTTCAATCTTGAGCTTATCTCTCCTATCAGAAGAGGTATTTCTGAAATGAAAGGCGTAGCATATGTTGGCAATACCGTGGTTATGGAAGCTGAACTTACAGCTCAAATTATCAAAAAAATAAATTAGATTTGAGTATTAAATAAATATTATCTTTGTCAAATAAAAAACACCACATTTGATGATTCACTCTTTATCATATATCCATCCTCAAACAAAGCTGGCTAAAAATGTTGTCATTGACCCCTTTGTTACTATAGACAAAAACGTTGAAATTGGTGAAGGTACTTGGATTGGTCCTCACGTTACTATAATGGAGGGTGCCCGCATTGGTAAAAATTGTAAAATTTTTCCTGGTGCTGTTATCTCTGCTATTCCTCAGGATTTAAAATTCAACGGTGAAGAAACTTATGTCATTATTGGCGATAACGTCATCATTAGAGAATATGCTACTATCAACAGAGGAACAAAAGCCAATATCAACACCGTTATTGGTGATAACACACTTGTAATGGCTTATGTACACATTGCTCACGATTGTGTAATTGGCAATAATTGTATTCTTGCAAATGCTGCAAACCTGGCCGGTCATATTAATATTGATGATTTTGCCATTATTGGTGGCTTATCTGCTGTTCACCAATTTGTAAATATTGGTGCTCACACTATGATTTCCGGTGGCTCTTTGGTCAGAAAAGATGTGCCCCCTTTTACTAAAGGAGCACGTGAACCAATGTCCTATGTGGGTATTAACTCTGTCGGGCTGAGAAGAAGAGGCTTTACTTCCGAAAAAATAAAAGAAATTCAGGATATTTACAGAATCATTTTCCTTAAGGGCTATAATTTTACTAATGCAATATCTATTGTTGAAGCCGAAATGCCAGCTACACCCGAAAGAGATGAAATACTTAATTTTATCAACAACTCATCAAGGGGTATCATGAGAGGGTATAACTCAAACAAAATACTTCAATCTGTTTAGGCATTTGCTTCTTTTTTAAACATTTAATCTATTTTTAAGACATTTACTATTATTAAAATAGTAAAATATTTGTATTTTTGTCTTATATATTTAAAACTCTATAAATTTTATCAATAACAACATGAGCATTGTTAACAAATTTTTATTGGTTTTTTCCTTTTCTTTTTTGATTTTTTCTCTTGAAGCCTTTTCTCAGGGAGCAGATGCTATTTATAAAAATGGTTTGTTTAAATATAATATCCGCGATTTTGATGCCGCATTAATCGACTTTAATAAAGTGGTTGAGATCAGTCCTAACTACGAAAAAGTATATGATAAACTCGGCTTGATTAAATATCGACTTGAAGATTACAGAGGTGCTATTGAAGCTTTTACTTCTACTGTTCGCTATTTCCCCGATGATATAAATGCCTATTATTTTCGAGGCTTAGCTAAAATTAAAATTCTCGATTACGAAGGTGCTTTGGCTGATTTTAACAAAATTTTAGAGCTAAACCCCAACAACGAATTAGCCATCGTAAAATCTGGATATGTAAAATATCTTCAGGAAAAATATCCTGAAGCTATTGATTTATTAACCACTGTATTAACACAAAATGAAAATAATGGGGAAGCTTACTTTTACAGAGGCTTATCCAAATACAAATCCGGAACTACAAAAGAAGGCTGTGTTGACCTTGATATGGCAAATAAACTTCTTTATATAGAAGCTTTTGATGAGTTTGTTGAAAGTATGTGTAATTAACCCTTTTTACTATTATGTCTAAATTATATTTAAATAAATTATACATCTTAGCGCTTTTCTTATTTATCTTTACAAATGTCTCTTACAGCCAAACAGCAGAAGAATATTTTTACAGAGGTATTGATAATGCCGGCTGGAGTAATTACATTGGCGCTTTACGTGACTTCAACCGTGCTCTTGAACTAGACTCCTCTTTTGCAGATGCCTACTACTTAAGAGGTGATGCTAAAAGTAAAATGGGCGACTTTAATGGTGCTATTCGCGACTTTAATAAAGCGGCAGAACTGAAAGCTTTCGACGCCGATATTTTCTTCGACAGGGCTTTGGTTTATGTTAATCTTAGAAATTATAACTTTGCTATTTTAGACTTTAATAAATCTGTTGAATTAAACCCTGCCTCTGATAGAACTTATTATTGCCGTGGCGTTTTAAAACAGTATATTCTTGAAGATTTTGTTGGAGCTATTGAAGATTATGACCAGGTTATTACCTTGTCTCCAAAAGATGCAGATGCCCATTATAACAGAGCTTTGACAAAAATCAAAACTGGCAATTACAATGATGCTTTGGAAGATTTTCATAAAGCCTATTTGTTCAACCCCTATAATAACGAATATTTCTTTTCTGAAAAAAATCTCAAGATATTTATCGACAGTGTTCAGGCATTAAACAAAGAAATTGAAGCCAACCCGAGAAGCTCTAGTGCTTTCACTCAAAGAGGAAAACAAAAAATAAAAGTTGAACTTTTGGATGCTGCAGTCGAAGACTTTTCAAAAGCAATTGAAATCAACCCCAACGACGCTCAGGCTTTTGCATTAAGAGGCAATGTGAAAATTATGAAGGGTGCTTTTGCAGAAGCCACCGACGACTATAATATGGCCATTTCAAAAACCATCAACGACCCCGAATTGTTTTTCAGAAGAGGGGCGCTTAAACACCACTTCCCCAATGATTATGCAGGTGCTATTTTAGACTATAATAAAGCCATTGAAATTGATGGAAAAAATATAGCTTATATTTTAGCAAGAGGTGATGCTAAAGTAGCAAATAAAAACTTCACAGAAGCTATTGATGATTTCAGCAAAGCTATTGAATTAGATTCAATGAATTTAAAAAGTTACATTAAAAGAGGCGATGCAAAAACTCGTGTCTACAACTTTGAAAGCGCTGTTGAAGACTATTCAAAAGCCATTGCTCTGAATCCCAAAGAGGCTGTAGCATACTACAAAAGAGGATTGGCAAAACACAGAATGGATAAAATTATTGAAGCATGCGAAGATTTAAGTCTTTCTGGCGAATTAGGATATACCGAAGTTTATAAAGTTATTAATTCTTATTGTAACCGATAAATTATAATAATTAAAGCTGTTTTTTGTTTGATGAAAAAAGTATTTGTTCTTGTCTTCTTTTTTTTACTTTATTTGGGACATGACTCTTATGCTCAAACCAATAGAGCTTTTATTAATCAATACCTTGAAGCTGATTATTTAATTCACACCGAAAACAATCTCGGAGCGCTTAACATTTTGTTAGAAGTTTACAAAACAAACATGGATAATGCAAATATCAATTTCCTTATTGGGGCTTGTTATATGAATTTAAATCAGTATGAAAAAGCTGAACCCTTTCTCTGGCGTGCATTACCCTACGCTTCTCCCGAATACAACCAATTGTATTCCGACACCTCCTCTTCTATGTTTGTCTATTTTTATTTGGGTATAATAAGCCAGATTAAGTATCGCTTTAATGAGGCAATTTATTACTTCAACTTCTTTAAATATTACCTTAAATCCGACTATGCTTTTTATCCCCGATACATTAGTTTTGTATATGAATTAAACAGATGGATTCAAACTTGCGAAAACGCAAGAAGACATATTGCCAATCAACGAAAAATTATTATTGAAAACATCGGTCCCTTTGTAAATACCGAATGGCCTGAATATGCCCCTGTTATTTCTTCCGACCTTAAACTCTTGTATTTTACAACCCGACGTCCCGATAATGTGGGAGGTCAAAAAGATGTTGATGACAAATTCTTTGAGGATATTAGTGTCTCTACTTATAATGATGTAGAAGACAGATGGGAAAATGTCAAAAATTTGGGAGCACCTATTAATTCCAAAAACCACGAAGCAACTGTCAGCCTGTCTCACGATGGGAAAAAACTTTTTATTTATAAAGATGATAAAGGCGACGGCAATGTCTATGAAAGTACTGTTGATAATAATGTGTGGAGCAAGCCCGAAAAACTAAGCGTCAACTCCAAATCATGGGAGCCTCACGTTTGTATTACTCCCGATGGTAAAACACTGTATTTTGTCAGTAACAGACCCGGTGGCTTAGGTGGTACAGATATTTATAAGGCAGTAATTTTGCCCGATGGAGAATGGGGTAATATTGAAAACTTAGGCCCTGTTGTAAATACTATGTATGATGAAGAATCTCCTTTTATTTTGTCCGATGGTAAAACAATGTATTTTAGTTCTAAAGGGCACGACAGTATGGGCGGGTATGATGTGTTTACAACAACTATTGATTCTACCGGTGCTTTTACCAAACCCGAAAACATGGGATTTCCCATTAATACTACCGAAGACGATGTATTCTTTTTCCCAACCACAAATCCAAATGTTATTTACTATTCTTCCGCAAAAAAAGACGGATATGGCGATATGGACATATACCGTATCACTATCAAGGAAGAAGTTCAGCGTATCGCCATCTTAAAAGGTAATGTATTTGATGAACTATTCTTCAAACCTATTGCTTCCAATATTGAAATTAAAGAAGTTGATGGCGATTTTGTCAGAAACCTTCCAACATATCAAAAAACAGGTGAATATTATATCGACTTACCTATTGGCAAAAAATATGAAATTACTGTCATTGCCGAAGGGTTCGACACTATAAGAGATTTTATTGCTGTTCAGGATTCCGACATCAATCAGGTTATTATCAAAATGTTCTTAATGAAAAAACCACGAACGGCTCTTGAACAACTTGAATATGTTGCTGAAGAAGTACAAATCGATTCTGTTCCAAAAATTGTCTATTTTGAAGATATTAAAACTTTAAAAGTTGGTGATAAAATCGTTTTGAAGAATATTCTTTATGATTTTGACAAATCTACTTTAAGACCTGAGTCTATTGATGAAATTAATAAGCTTATTACTTTCATGCAGGAGAGGCCCACGCTTCGTATAGAAATATCAAGCCACACCGACAACAAAGGCTCTGCCCGATACAATAAAAAATTATCCGAAGACAGAGCCAAGTCTGTTGTCAATTATTTACTTGAGAAAGGCATAGCTGCTGACCGACTCGAAGCTAAGGGCTATGGCTTTGATGAGCCTATTGCTACCAATGATACTGATGAAGGAAGACAAATGAATCGTAGAACTGAATTTATGGTTTTAGGCTTATAATAGTTTTGCTGACTTATTACTTTATTTCTCCCTATTCATCAATGTTTCCACAAAATCAAAAAACACCTCTTTTTTCTGATTGTCTATTTTAATGGCATTAATACTATCTAATGCTTTTTTATAATACTTGCTAATCTCAGCTTCTGTAACTAGCTTTATATTTAAATCGTTATATATTTCCTTTACTGAATGTATTTTATTATCCTCATCAGTATCTGTCAGTCCAAACCAATAATCTAATGTCGCCTTTTGTTCTTTATCCGATAACTCAATTGCCTTGAGGTATAGAAATGTTTTTTTATTGGCAACAATATCACCTCCTGTTTTTTTCCCAAACACTTCCTCATTGCTGTAAATATCCAATATATCATCCTTTAACTGAAATGCTATACCAAGATTTTCAGCAAAATTGTAAAGATGTGTTGCTTCTTCTTCTGATGCACCCCCTATAACTGCTCCAATCTTCACGCATGCACCTAATAAAACCGCAGTTTTTAATCGAATCATCTCTACATAATCATCTATCTTTATCGCCTTTTCTGTCTCAAAATTCATATCATATTGCTGACCTTCACAAACTTCCAAAGCTGTTTTATTGAAAATCTTTAAAACAGGAATTACAAACCGCTCCTTTGTTTTAAAAAAATAATTATACGAAAAAGCAAACATTGTATCGCCCGAAAGAATAGCTCTGTTCGTGCTCCATTTTTTAAAAACAGTAAGTTTCCCTCTTCTTATAGATGCATTATCTAAAATATCATCATGTATTAATGTAAAATTATGAAACACTTCTAATCCGATGGCAGGATAAACAGCATCTTCTACACAACCTCCAAACATATCACAAGCCATTAATGTCATAAGCGGCCTGATACGCTTACCGCCCAACAACATGGTGTATTTAATGGGTTCATACAATTCCTTTGGACTATAATCAAACTGCTCTTCAGACAATGCATCTGTAATAATTTTAAGCAATTCCTCCTTCGGCTTGTTCATTTTGTAATGATTTGATATTTTTTAACTACTTAAAAATAATGGATTTTCTAAAACCCTTCTGATACCCTCTTCTATTTCAATAGGTTTTCTGTTTATCAACTGAAGCATTTTCTTTATATCGGGCAACCTCCTTTTCATATCACCCTCTTCTAATGGGGGCATTCGAACTATTTTCGATTTCGATTTTGTGGCTTTTATTACTTTTTCTGCCAGTTTTAATATGGGAATCTCATAATCAGAACCCACATTGATTACATCATTTATAAATAAATCATTATTAAAGGCATTGATACACGCATCTATATTGTCATCTATAAAACAAAAAGTTCTTGTTTGAAAACCATCTCCATAAATCTTTATATCCTGATTATTTAAAGCCCACATAATAAATCGCGACATCACAAAATCTGCACTTTGCTTCGGCCCATAGGTATTAAAAAACCTGAAAATAGTATATTCCAAACCATATTCCTTGTAAAAAGATTTCAGATACGACTCTCCCAAATTCTTTACTATGGCATACGGCAATCGCGAGTTTAATGGTGTCGTTTCTTCATTTTGGGGCAGTTCCGTTGGCTCTCCATAAACTTCCGATGAAGACGAAAAGAATATTCTCTTGACACTGCTGTTCTTCGACAAATTTAAAATATTCTCAAATCCCTTAATATCATTAAGCACACTTACAGGGTGCTCCTGGGTCCTTGCCACTCCAACAACTGCTGCATAATGAAAAACGAAATCGAAATTAAAAGAAAACATAACCTCAGAAATGCTTCTGTAGTTATTGACATCACATCTCACAAAACGCCAGTTGGTTTGTTCCTTCGACGGCAAATTCCGCAAATAACCTGTTGACAAATCATCAACCAATACAACAAAGTTATTCTTATCTTTAATTAATTTATCTGCCAGGGAGCTGCCTATAAAACCAGCACCTCCTGTTATTAATATCTTTCTCATTTACTACTCTATTAATCGCATCAGATAATCGCCATAACCACTTTTTAATAGTGGAACCGACAATTCTTTTAATTGTTCTTTACTTATAAATCCCATTCTGAAAGCAATTTCTTCAATACATCCTATTTTCAAATCCTGCCTTTCTTCAATAACCTGCACAAATTGTGATGCCTGCAACAACGATGAAAAAGTCCCTGTGTCAAGCCAGGCAGTTCCCCTGCTCAAAATTTTTACATTCAATTTGTTCAGACTCAAATAATATTTGTTTACATCTGTTATTTCATACTCTCCCCTTGGGCTTGGCTTAATATTCTTGGCCACTTCTACCACACTGTTATCATAATAGTACAACCCTGGCACGGCAAAATTCGACTTTGGCATCTTGGGCTTTTCTTCAATCGATAAAGCTTTTTGATCTATATCAAAGGCTACCACACCATACCTTTCCGGATCAGATACATGATATGCAAATACGATTCCGCCATTTGGCTTATTGCATTCAAGAAGGGTCTTGTGCAAACCACTGCCGTAAAAAATATTATCACCCAATATTAAACAAACATCGTCTTTTCCTATAAACTCCTCTCCTATAACAAATGCCTGAGCCAGCCCATTGGGTATTTTTTGCTCAGCATAAGAAAAACGACATCCCAACTGATGACCGTTGCCTAACAATTTCTTAAACCCTGGTAAATCCTCAGGTGTCGATATAATTAATACTTCACTTATACCCGACATCATCAGTACTGAAAGCGGATAATATATCATGGGTTTATCGTAAACAGGCATCAATTGCTTGCTCAGAGCCAAAGTTATCGGATAAAGTCTTGTGCCGGACCCACCCGCTAAGATTATTCCTTTCATGTTTTGCAAATTAAAAGATTAAATAATCTTCAAAGATAATACATTATTATTTTTTAAATTACTTTTTCTGACATGATGATATTTATAAATTTTATACTTTTACAAATGCAGTGCTTGTTCAAAGCACCTTGTGGCAAAATGGCAAAGTGTTTGTATTTTTTTTATTATACTAGTGTTTATCTTTAAACCTACAGCTTTATGAAAACTTCATTTATATTTTTAATAACTTTAGCTTTGCTTTTAAATGCTTGTGTTTCTTCCCGAAAACAATTTCAAAGAGGCAATTATGATGAAGCTATTAGAATTTCTGTCAAAAAATTACAGAAAAAACCCACTAAGGAAAAAGAAATTCTAAACCTCGACAGGGCTTATAAATACGCTGTTCAAAGAAATATCGAACGCATTTCTTTTTTAAAAAAAAGTGGCCAACCCGAAGTTTGGGATGAAATTTTTTCAATATATGCTGTATTAAAAAATAGACAGGAAAAGGTAAGGGTTTTACCTCAAAATGTACTTAATGCCATCGGGTTTCAACTCCAAAATTATGATAATGATATTATTGAAGCAAAGAAAAAAGCAGCTGAATTTCTTTACGCCCACTCTTTAAAATTACTCGAAAACAACGATAAAGGATTTGCCCGACAGGCTTACGACCAGCTTATTAAAGTTAAAAGCTATTACAGCACTTACAAAGATGTTGATGTTTATATTCAAAAAGCTTTGCAGCTGGGAACTACCTATGTTTTGTTTACCATGAAGAATAACACCGGCATCCCATTGCCCCCTAGTTTCGAAAGTGAACTTCAAAAAATCAGCCTGACCGATCTGGATTCTAAGTGGTTGCGATTTGAAACCAAAAAAGTAAATGGCAGGGACTATGATTACATCATTTTGCTTAATATGCGTGTTATTGAAGCTTCTCCCGAGGGTCTTAAAGAAGTTCATTACACCGAAAGCAAAGAAGTCCCTGATGGCTTTCAATATGCTTTAGACTCTCATGGAAATGTTATGAAAGACAGCTTGGGTAACGACATCAAAATTCCAAAAACCAAAACAATCAGTTGCAATATCATCGAAACACAACAAAATAAAGCTGTTACCATTTCTGGCTCTATTGACTTTATAAATTTAAGCACCACTCAGGTTATTAAGACGGATCCTATTACCTCGCAGTTCTTTTTCAACCACATGTTTGCTGTGGCTCAAGGCAATTTAGAAGCATTAAAACCCGAAACCAAAGAAAAACTCAACCTTCGTCCACTGCCTTTCCCTACCGATTTTGACATGATTCTGAAAGCCGGTGAAATTATTAAGGACATGTCGCGCAATATTATTTTGCAAAACAGAAGAATCATTTACTAATGTGCATTTTCAATATTCAAGAGGCTGTTTTTTCAAGACAGCTTCTTTTATTATTTGATTATTAGTATTTTAACTTCTTTTAACTGAATTTCAAAATATTTGAATAAATTAAAAATAAAAAAAATTACTTTTGCATATATAATATTTACTTTTTAAAATGGATAACTTTATCGTTTCTGCGCGAAAATACAGACCTGTTACCTTTGATACTGTTGTTGGGCAAAATTCAATTACTTCAACCCTTAAAAATGCCATTAAGAATAAACAAATTGCACAGGCTTTTTTGTTTACCGGACCCAGAGGTGTTGGGAAAACTACTTGTGCGCGTATTTTAGCCAAAACAATTAACTGTACCAATGTTTCAGAAAACATAGAACCTTGCAATGTGTGTGATTCATGTAAAGCATTTAACACTTCTGCTTCGTTTAATGTACATGAATTAGATGCTGCCTCAAACAACTCTGTTGAAGACATCAGAAATCTGGTGGAACAAGTGCGCATTCCGCCTCAGGCTGTCAATTATAAAGTATATATTATTGATGAGGTTCACATGTTGTCTCCATCTGCTTTTAATGCTTTTTTAAAAACACTTGAAGAACCGCCTCCTTATGCAAAATTTATTTTAGCAACCACCGAAAAACATAAAATTCTTCCTACAATTTTATCGCGTTGCCAGATATTTGATTTTAACCGGATTACTGTTGACGATATTGCAAAACATCTTGAGTTTGTTGCCAAAAATGAAAATATAAACGCCGAACCCGAAGCCCTGCATATTATAGCTCAAAAGGCCGATGGGGCTTTAAGAGATGCGCTTTCTATTTTCGACCAGATTGCAAGCTATTCGGGCTCTTCTATTACATACGAAAATGTCATTGAAAATCTAAATGTACTTGATGTCAATTCGTATTTTGAAATGTCTGATTTTATCTGGGAAAACAACATTTCACAAGTCCTTCTAAAACTTAATGATATTTTTGAAAAAGGCCACGACCCCCATCATTTTATAAACGGACTTGGCGACCATTTGCGCAACCTTTTGGTGTGTAAGGATACAGAAACCATTGTCTTACTTGAGGTGAGCCCCAATATTAAAGGCAAATACAAAACACAATCACAAAATTGTGCTCCCGATATACTTCTTAAATGCTTAGAAATTTGCAACAAAGCAGATGTCAATTACAAATCGGTCAGCAACAAAAGGCTTTTGATTGAATTATCTTTATTGCAAATGTGTGCCCTGTGCAATAAAACTGAAAACAAAAGTACATTTGTTAATCCACCCATAAATCAAACAAGGGAAGTCGTTAAAACACCAATCCCAGAAAAAAAAACTGAAAGCATTCCTGTTCAAAAGCCAATTGTTGAGCCTCCAAAAAACAAGACCGAAGAAAAACACGAAGCAGCCAAGGAATCAATCTCTTTTTCTTCTCTTTATAGTAACCCTCAAAAAAATAATGTAACAGTTTCCGAAAATGTAAAAGAAGCTATTAAAATTGAGTCTGTTCCTTCTGATAATTTTACCAATGATAAATTGGTTGAGCTTTGGGCTCAATTCACCGAAAAACAAGAGTCGGGCTCTAATTTTAAATCAATCCTTGCGAGCAACAAGCCTCATAAAAAAGAAAACAACACCATCTCATTCAGTGTTTTAAATACTTTTCAGGAACAGGAAATTAAAACCAAAATGCAGGAATTGCTTGCTTTTTTGCGCACAAACCTAAACAATCAACTAATAAATTTAGCAATTGACATCATCCCCGAAGAAGAGCATAAAACCGTTAAACCTTTCACGGTAAAAGATAAATTTCAGAGCATGTCAGAAAAAAATCCCGATATAATAAAACTTAAAAACAAACTGGAACTTGACTTAGAATATTAATATAAATTGTAGATTATGAAAAAACGCTTTTTGATTTTAATGCCTTTAATTTTTTGTTTTTGGGGGCTTATTAACGCACAGTCAAAAAAAATTGACTTCGTTCAGTACAAATTACCTAACGGATTGCACGTTATTTTGCACCAGGACAGAACAACACCTATCGTAGCAGTAACAATTACTTATCATGTTGGTTCAAAAAATGAAAGAAGTGACCGCACAGGGTTTGCTCATTTTATGGAGCATTTAATGTTTGAAGGCTCTGATAATATTGGCAGGGGAGAATTTTTTAAATTAGTTCAGAATGCCGGTGGTCAGAATAACGCCTATACTTCTCAGGATAAGACTTTTTATTATGAACTTTTACCATCTAATCAATTAGAACTTGGTTTATGGCTTGAATCTGAAAGACTTTTGCACCTTAAAGTTGACAGCATTGGCATTGAAACTCAAAGAAGTGTTGTTAAAGAAGAAAGAAGTGCCCGTTTTGACAACCAGCCTTATGGTTCACTGTTAGAAGAAACTTTTTCCAGAGCTTACTCAACGCATCCTTATAAATGGTTACCCATTGGCTCTGCTCAATATATCGACAAAGCCACTTTAAATGAGTTCAGGGATTTTCACAGCACTTATTATGTGCCTGAAAATGCCACCTTGTGTCTTGCAGGCGATTTTGACATAGAAGCCACAAAAAAATTAATTGAAAAATATTTTGCCGATATTCCAAAAGGCAAAACAGCCATTGTCAGACCCAATGTGGTTGAGCCTCCGTTAGGACAAGAAAAAAGAGATATTATTTATGACAACATTCAGATTCCGGCTGTCATTCAGGCATACAGAATACCTAAACAAGGCAGTGACGACTCTTACGCATTAAGCATGCTTACAAGTATTATGTCAACAGGCGAAAGCTCACGCATGTACAAATCTATTGTCGATGAGCAGCAAAAAGCCATGGCCGTATATTCGTTTCCCTTTCCTTTAGAAGATCCTGGTCTGTTTTTGGTCTTTGGTGTTTCAAATGTGACTACCTCTGCACAGGATTTAGAAAATGCTATCAATGTCGAAATAGATAAAATAAAAAAAGATGGTTTAACCGACAAAGAATTTCAAAAAGCAAGAAATATGGCTGAAGCCGATTTTGTTGATGGCATTGCTTCTCTTTCATCTATCGCTGATAAATTAGCCAATTGTCATGTTTTCTTCGGAGACGCAAACCTTATTAATTCTGAAATTGATAAGTATATGAAAGTTACCAAAGAAGACATTAAAAGAGTAGCCAATACCTATCTGGTCAAAGAAAACAGAGTAGTGTTGTATTATTTACCAAAATCAGAAAAAAAATAGGAGGATTATAAAATGAAAAAATTTAATATTATATTACTGGGATTATTATTTATTCCTTACCTGTCGTTCACTCAAATAGACAGAAGTATCAGACCCAAAGCTGCTCCGGCTTCTGAATTACAAATAGGCAACTACGAAACTGTTGTCCTCCCAAATGGCTTAAAGGTTTTCATTGTTGAAAACTCTAAATTGCCGCGTATTTCCCTTTCATTTATTTTTGATTATGACCCTATCTTGGAAGGAAGTCTGATAGGATTATCGGATATAACTGGTCAACTGCTTAAAACAGGAACTTCTACACGCACTAAAGCGCAAATTGATGAAGAAATTGATTTTATTGGCGCTTCAATTTCTACAAGCGCTTCTTCTATTAATGCCTCCTCTTTGTCGCGTCATAAAGAAAAACTCTTTGAGATTGTTTCTGATATCATCATCAACGCTAAATTTAACCAAGCTGAACTTGACAAAGCAAAAAGTCAGTTGATTTCAGGATTAGCAGCTTCTAAAAATGACCCGGGTGCCATTTCGGGTCGCATAGAAAAACTATTGGTTTATGGTAAAAATCACCCTTATGGAGAATCTCCCACAGAAAAAACCATCAACAACATACAGCTTAAAGATTGTGAAAATTTATATAAAACCTATATCAGACCTAATGTGTCTTATCTTGCCATTGTAGGTGATGTAAAAAAAGATGAAATTGTGCCTATGATCGAAAAATACTTAGGTCCATGGGCTAAACAAGATGTTCCTAAACACGTTTATGAAACACCTAAAGCTCCTGAAGCCACGACAGTTTCTGTTGTTGACAGGCCTAATGCCGTTCAGTCAAGCATAACAATAGCTTTCCCTGTTGACCTCAAGCCCGGAACCGATGATGCACTTAAAGCACGCGTTATGAACAGCATTTTAGGCGGGGGCACTTCCCGTTTGTTTGATAATTTAAGAGAAAAACATGGCTTTACTTATGGCGCTTATTCAAGCATTACGCCCGATAAACTAATTGGTGTTTTTAGTGCTTCTGCTGAGGTCAGAAACATTGCAACCGATAGTGCAATCACCGAATTTTTTTATGAAATAAACAGAATTATTAATGAGGCTGTAAGTACAGACGAAATAAATTTACATAAAAATGAACTGGCCGGCTCTTTTGCTTTATCTCTCGAAAAACCACAAACCATCGCCTCTTTTGCATTAAATATTGAAAGATATAAGCTCGATAAAGACTACTATAAAAATTATTTAAAAAAGCTTGAATCGCTTGATATTCCCAATATTCAATATGCAGCTAAAACCTTTTTAAAACCACAAAATGCACATGTTCTTGTTGTTGGAAAAGCTGAAGTAATTGCTGAAAAAATAAAAAAATTCAGTCCCAATGCCACTATAAATTATTATGATGAAGAAGGCAACGCTTACGATCCTGCCAAAAAAACCAAGCCGGTACCTGAGGGTCTAACTGCTGAAACTGTTATAGAAAACTATTTAAAAGCTATAGGTGGCAGAGAAAACTTAAGCAAAATAAAAGACATTACAAAAATATATACTACTGAAATACAAGGCAATAAGCTTGAATTGCATACCCGTCAAATGGCTCCCAATAAATTATGTACTGAATTCTATATGGGAAAAATAGCTGTTATGAAACAAGTTTTTGATGGCAAAAAAGCTGTTGCAACTTCTATGCAAGGCAGAACGGAATTTAAAGGAGATACCCTTGAAAATATGAAATTGCAATCTGTACTAAACCTTGATCTTTACTACAAAAAATATGGTATCAAAACAACCTTATTGGGCATAGAAGAAATTGATGGTGCCGATGCTTATAAGGTAGAAACCGTTTTACCTAAAGGCTCAAAGTCAGTCGATTTTTTTGATGTTAAGTCAAGTCTTAAAGTACGATCTATTGATGAAGGTGGACAAACTAATTACAGTGACTATCAGCAAATTGAGAATATTAAATATCCCGGAAAATTTACTCAGGACATGATGGGAATGACACTAATATTTGAGTTGAAATCTGTTGTTGTTAACCAGAAATTAGATAAAAAAATATTTACAATTGAAAAAACCAAGTAATTTAAAATCTATTACCGGGTCTTTTATTGATTAAACCATACTTAATGAATGTTCTGACACAAAATTTTAAGAGCGTTATTCAAAGAAATTTCTTAATTGCATTATTCTTTTTCTTTTGCTCAGAACATTCATTTGCTCAGATTTTACCCGACACAGTACAATACACACACAACAGTAATGTAACGGGCACACAATGGCAGTTTACAGCCGTGCAGATTACCGATATACATTTGGGAGAATCTTCTGCCAATGGAGATTACGGCACTACCGGCTGGAACGACACCATTGATAATAATACCAACTGCCCTGCTACAGAAACCTTAAGAAATGTTGTCAGTTGGATAAACGCCAATAAAACAAATGAAAAGATAGACATTGTATTTGTAACAGGCGATTTGTCGGACAGAGGAGAAAAATCGGGGTTTATTATGGCCCGACGCATTCTCGACAGTTTGACTGTTCCATATATTGTAACTAACGGCAATCATGATATATGGCCTCGCATCAGCGGCGATGAAGCGCCTTATCCTTTTGGCGACTCTGTGTTTTCAGAAGTTTTTAGTGACCATTTTGTGCAGTTATCCCAACAATTAAGCAACTGGAATGATGGCACACGGCTTAATAGTGTTTACAACCCACTAAACAACACCAACAGCCAGTTTCAAAACTTTTCTTTCAGTAAAGGAAGTTATAGTTTTATCGTTTCTGATTTTGCTTCGCGCGACCACAAGCCTGCAGGCGTTGGGGCTATGTTCGATGCAGCATTGTTCAACTTTTCGGGTGGAAGTTATCCTTGGCTAACAAGTGCTATGGCGCAGGCCCAACCTTCAATATCAGATGGTATCATTTTGCTGCAACACTTCCCGCCTGATGATGAGATTTTATCTTCAACATATTCTTTTAGCAGTCAGGAATACGACAGCTTGATAGACATCATTGAGCCTTATGCCACTTCCTTTGGATTATGTATAGCGGGGCACCGCCATCGTTCAAAAACATACACTATTAAAAGATCTCTTCTTTCTCCTGTATTGGGTGTGGGTATAGAAACTGATGCCAATTACAAATTTACAAACGGACATATAAGTTTGATACGTTTTTGGGATTATCCTACAGCAAATATAAATAAAGATGAACAAAAAACTTTTGCTATATTTCCAAATCCCATGGCCAATTTTACAAAACTTAAAATCCCACCCAATATTACTTTAAATAATTTAAAAATTGAAATTTTCAATATTCAGGGAAAAAAGATGAGAAGCCTCAAACATATTACCTCTCATGAATTAATAATTTCTAAAGAAGATTTAAAAGAAGGCATATACTTCATTACGATAACAAATAACTTTCACATGGAAACTTTAAAATTAATTGTTAATTGATATTTGTTTTTGTGAAAAACGAACCTTATCAGCATTAATCTTTTTTAAAACAAAGCATTTATATCCTGAAAAATATACTTATTTAATTTCACAAAAAAGTGCAAAAGAAAGTAAAACTTTTACTTATTGTTTTAATATTTGGTATTAAAAACTTTACTTATTGCAACTCCGATTTTTCTAAAGACAGTGTTCTAAATCCAGTTGCAGTTTTAAGCAAATACCTGCAATTTGCCTCTTATTCGGGTAAGGAATTTGAAGCCGGCAAGTATTTAATGGATATTTGTAAAGACAATGGCTTAAATATTACTGTTTTCACTGATACTGGGGGCAGTATTAATTTTGCAGCTTCATTGTATCCTCTCGCATTAAAAAAACCAAATATTGTTTTTCATCACCATATAGATGTTGTTCCTGAAGGTAATCATTCAGAATGGGAGTATCCTCCGTTTTCGGGTGCTATAGCCGAAGGCAGTATATGGGGAAGAGGCGCACTCGACATTAAGAGTTTGGGAATTATGCATCTGTTTGCAATTCTTAAATACAGGAAACTGTCAGAAAATTCAAATCTTCCTTATAATTTTACACTATTGGCCGTTTCAGGCGAAGAAGTTGGTGGATATGCAGGGTCTAAAATAATTGTCAATAATTTTTTTGAACAACTCAACCCCATTCTCGTTTTAGGAGAAGGGGGATCGGGCATAGATTTTTTATTTTCAGCAAATAAGGAAAAACCTTTATTTGGGATTACTATAGCTGAAAAAACATCTCTATCTCTTAAACTTTATCTAAGCATGGAAACCCTAGCCCATGGTGCCGTTGCTCCCAGTGAATATCCCAATCAGATGATGGTAGAAGCATTGAATCGTATAAATAAACGTATTCCACGAATAAAATTCAACAAAGCATCAAGGCGGATGTTTAATGAAGTGGCCAAGATAGAAGGTGGCTTTAAAGGTTTTGTTTTGCAAAATTTAAACTGGATTATCTTTGAGCCTTTAATTAAACGGATATTTACAAAAGACCCTAACTTATATGCCATTTCATCAAACACAATAACAATTACATCAATAAGAAGTTCTCAGGGCGCAAACAATCAGATATCTCAAAGCATTGAAGCAACTCTTGATTGTCGTTTACTGTCAAGTTCAGAAGATAAGGTTTTTATTAAGGAAGTGCAAGATTTGCTCAACGACCCCCGTATAAAAATTGAAATTACAGAAAAAGGCGCTGATTCTTATGTCACCATTCCTGAATATTATTATTCTTTGTTTGAAAAAGTCATTAAAAACAACTTTAAAAAATCAAAAGTAGCTTCAATTTTTCTTCCGGCTTCAAGCGACAACAATTACTTCCGCAGCAAGGGCATTCCAGTATATGGTATTAACCCAATTGTATTAAATAAAAAAGAATTAAACTCTATTCATAATATTAATGAACATATTCAAATAAGCAGTCTTTTAAGTGGTATTGCTGTTTTTGAACAATTTATCAGAGAACTGATTGCCCACCCGGTAGAAATTAAGAAATTTGATTAAAATAGATTTTTTCTAATTTTTTCTGTTTCCTTTTCAAATCCCGGCTTGCCCAATAGCGCAAACATATTCTTTTTATAGGCTTCAACTCCTGGTTGATCAAAAGGATTAACTCCAAGCAAATACCCACTGAAAGCGCAAGCTATTTCGAAAAAATAAATTAGTTGACCTAAAGAAAACTCGTCCAATCTTTCAATACTGATATTGATATTTGGCACACCGCCTTCTACATGGGCAAGTGTGGTTCCCAATGCTGCCATCTTATTGATATAGTCAATATCTTTACCGGCAATAAAGTTCAAACCATCAGCATCCTCATCATCAAAAGGCAATGTCAAATGATGTTGGGGATTTATAATTTCGATGGTTGTTTCAAAAACTTGTCTTTGTCCCTCCTGAATATATTGACCCATAGAATGCAAATCGGATGTAAAATTCACACCGGCAGGAAAAATTCCTTTATTTTCTTTTCCTTCACTTTCACCATAAAGTTGTTTCCACCATTCAATAAAGTAGTTCAAAGAAGGATTATAAGCAGCTAATATTTCAATATTTTTGCCTTTATTATATAAAATATTTCTTACAACAGCATAAAGAGCTGCAGGATTTTCAAATATACTGTTGTTTTTTTCAATTGTTTCAGCCATTAGGCTTGCCCCTTTCAACAATGAGTGAACATCAAAACCGGCCATGGCAATCGGAAATAAACCTACAGGTGTTAACACTGAAAATCTGCCACCAACATCATCGGGTATTACATAGGTTTTGTAACCTTCTTTATCTGAAAGATTTTTCAATGCCCCTTTGGCTTTATCTGTTATTGCAATTATTCTTTCTTTAGCTTTTTGGGAGCCATATTTTTTTATCAGATGTGCTTTAATAAGCCGAAATGCCACTGCCGGTTCTGTGGTTGTGCCTGACTTAGAAACTACTGCAAGGGCATATTCTTTTGCATCTAAAAGAACCATAAGGGCTGCCAGGTAATCCTGACTTAAATTATGACCAGCATAAATGATTTGAGGGCGTTTTTTTTCGGAATCGGCGCACCCCAAAGGACTATTAAGAGCATCTACTACAGCTCTGGTGCCTAAATAGGAACCACCTATACCAATAACAATAAACACATCAATTTTTTCTGCCAGTGCTTTAACATCATTGTTTATGCGTGAGATGACAGTTTCATCAAAGTTTTGAGGCAAACTAACCCAACCCAGAAATTCATTTCCTTTGCCCGACTTATTATAAACCTTATTATGCACGGTTTTAAAATTTTCGGAATATTTTTCAATTTCTAAGGGTATAATAAAATTTTGGGTATGTTTAACATCTACTTTTAACTGACTCATAAAACTTAATATTAATAAATTGTAAACAAAATTAGTAAAAAACAAGCATTTTTTGAAATCAAAATGTTTTTTAAAGAAAAGAAAAGTATTAAAATAATGTTTTTTTTGTAATTTTGAACCTCATTCTAACAATTAGCTTTGGCTTAATTATTGTTTTTTTTAATTAAAAAAGCACAAAATGAAAAATATATTTTTTAAATTTTCTTTTTTGATTTTATTTCAATCGTCTTTTTTATTTACTGTTTACAGCCAGGAAGCAGCATCTATCTCAGTAAAGATTGCTTCAGCAATTAAAACTGGAAATGCCAAAGAACTGGCAACTTTTTTTCAATCAAATATAGAGTTGACTGTTCTTGAAAACGAAGGCACATATAGTAAATCACAAGCAGAAATAATATTAAAAGATTTTTTCACAAAATACCCACCTAAAGATTTTTCTATAAATCACAATGGTTCATCAAAAGATTTGTCTCAATTTTACATTGGTTCATATAAAACCAATAATCAGCAAAACTACAGAATATATTTTCTGATGAAATCCATGTCGGAAAAGATGCTGATTCAACAGCTTCAAATACAAGAATAATAACTATTGAAATCTAATCAACCTTAAAAAATTAAAAGTTAGAAGAATTTTTTTAACTTTGCTTTTTTCATTGAGTTAAAATAATTCAACTACATATGAATTGTAATTTTCATAAACTAATAAAAGTCTGTTTGCTTTTGTTGGTTATTAGTGTGTTTTCTTCTTGTACGCCCCGAAAGAAGTTAATTTATTTAAAAGCAGGAACAAATTCAGGCAAAACAACTACAGAGTCAGCTCTTAGTGGATATAAATTGCAGGCCGGAGATATGTTATATATAAAAGTTCTTTCGCTAGATGATAAAACATACAGGCTTTTTAATTCCGATTGGAAAAACACACAAATACAAAATGATATAGGCTTATTTATTGACAGTTATACGGTTTCTGATTCAGGATTTGTTAAAATGCCCATTGCCGGTAATGTTTTATTAAAAGGTCTGACTTTACAGGAGGCACAAAAAGAGATTCAGAAGAGTGTTGATCCTTTTCTTTTAGAAGCTATAGTTACTATAAAATTAATTAATTTTAAAATTACAGTATTGGGAGAAGTAAATAGGCCGGGCACTTATAAAATTTACGACAACAATGTTGATGTTTTAGAAGCGTTAAGTTTAGCAGGCGATTTGACAGCATTTGGGAATAGAGAAAAGATAATGGTATTAAGAAAAAGTCAGGATAATAAAGTAGAATATTTAGACATTACAAATATTAATGTTATCAACACTGAATTTTTTAAATTAAAGCCAAATGATGTTATTTATATTGAGCCAACAGTTGCAAAGTCATTAGGTTTTAAAGAGTTTCCATTTGCCATTTTATTTTCGGGTATAACAACTTTATTAGTGCTAATTAATTTTTTAAAGTAAAAAACATATTCAATAATTATAAAAAAGATAAAGTGAATAATAACTCATATCAGAATCATCAATTTAATAATATTGAAGAAGAAAAATCGATTAATATTAAATATATTTTTTTCAATTTTTTAAGATATTGGTATCTTTTTGCACTATCGATTTTAGTTTCTGTAACAATAGCCTATGCTATAAATAAATATACAAATGCTGTATATAAAGGAAAAATTACGCTTTTAGTAAAAGATGATGCTAAATGGAATCTTGGAGGTCAGAATTTTCTTGAAAGTTTAGATATGTTTAAAAACAAGAAAAACTTTCTGAACGAATTAAAAGTTTTAGGTTCATTATCTTTAACAGAAAGAACACTAAAAAAGCTTGATTTTTTAATTTCATATTACAAAAAAGGGAAGTTCAGATATCAAGAAATATACAGAAAAAATCCTTTTTTGGTTATAATGGATACAACTCATAATCAACTAATTAATTACCATTATAGCATAAGAATAATATCAAAAGATTTGTATCAAATTCGGTTGAAAGAAAGTTCTGATGTTTCATTAATAAATATTTCAAAAGAAGAATTTATCGGAACAGTGGACATGCCACTCGAAATAGTCAAAACATTACATTTTGGAGAGACCTTTGAATCAAACAATTATAAATTTAAATTGTTTTTAACAGATAATTTTAATCCCAATTTAGATTTTGACAATGAATATAGTTTTGAAATAAATAATCCTGAAGCCCAGATAAGAAGTTTCAATGCGTCTCTAGAAATCAGACCTATAGACAGCAAAGGATCTACTGTTGTAGAAGTATTAATGACAAATCATTCGAGTTTGAAAATTTTAAACTTTTTAAATACTTTGGCAACAGAGTACTTAAATGTTGATTTGGATGAAAAATTACTCAGAGCAGACAATACCATTACATTTATCACCACTCAATTGGATGAAATTACAGACTCTCTATATGCAGACGAGAACCGCTTACAAAATTTTCGTATTGAAAATGGCATAATGGATATTTCATCACAAACAAATTATGTTTTTTCAAAATTTCAGGATTTAGATAAAGAAAATGCCATTGAAACCTTAAAGGCAAAATATTTCAAGTATTTGTTGGAATATCTAGAAAAAAATTCGGATCTCAAAGATATTTTGGCTCCCTCTACAATGGATATACAAGATGAAGGTCTGAACGGACTTGTAAATCAATTAAGAGAACTTTCAAGGGAAAAAAACATGTTAATGATGAGTTCTACTTCTAAAAATCCATACATAGGAGTTATTGATTTGGAGATTGAGAATACAAAAAAATCATTAATTGAGAATGTGAAAAATATTGTTGATGTATCGGATCTTAAAATTACAGAAATAGAAAACCGATATAAAGATATGGAATTACAAGTTAGCAAGCTGCCAAAGACGGAGAAGGAGTTTCTGGGAATAAAAAGAAAATTCACTGTGAGCGATCAAATGTATAACTTTTTATTACAAAAACTTTCTGAAGCCGGTATTGCTAAAGCATCAATTATCCCTGACAATAAGATTCTTGATAAAGCAGTGCTTGAAAATGGAGGGGGATTGATTTCTCCAAAGAAAAAAATGAATTATATATTAGCTTTTATATTAGGCTTATTAATACCTGCAACAATTATTTTGTTGATTGAATACTTAAATGATAAAATTACTGACAAAAAAGATATTGAATCCCGAACTAATATTCCAATAGTTGGTATTGCAACTCACAGTACGATGGGAATTAATACTGTAGTGGCACAAAAGCCCAAGTCGGTAGTTGCAGAATCATTCAGGGCTATACGAATTAATTTGCAGTTTTTTTTAAGGGATCCTGATAAAAAAGTAATCACAGTAACCTCAACGGTTTCGGGCGAAGGAAAGACATTTTGTTCAATAAACATAGCATCAACCTTTGCGCTGGCTGATAAAAAAACCATATTACTTGGTTGTGATTTGCGTAAACCCAAAATTTTTTCTAATTTTGAATTAAGAAATGACAAGGGTATATCTACTTATCTCATTGGTCGTTCGACACTTGATGAGATCATAAACAAAACCCATATAAAAAATCTTGATATAATTACAGCAGGACCCGTTCCACCAAACCCAGCCGAGTTGTTAGAATCAGATAAGATGTCGGATTTAATCAATGAGCTGAAAAAGACATATGATTATATTATTATTGACACACCACCTGTTGCTTTTGTTGCAGATGCATTCACCATTTTAAAGAATGTAGATGCTTATGTTTTTGTGGTCAGACAAAAGGTTACGCTTAAAAAGGCAATAGATAATTTAAACGACATAAGAAGCAATATAAATATCCCCAACATAAGCATCCTGATGAACGGTGTAAAACATGAATTTTCAAAATACGGGTACACTAATTATGGTTATGGGTATGGCTATGGGTATGGCTATGGGTATCATGAAGATGATGATATTGAAAACGTAAGGGGACCAAAGAAAAGTTTAATTAAGAGAATTTTTCGTTTATAACCTTCTAAATATAAATTGTTTTATTAGCAGATTTTGAATATGGGTAAGAATTCAGATCCAGATTTTGCACCTATTGGCAGTTGGTTATCCGATTATAAATATCCATTAATTATTTCAGGTCCATGCAGTGCAGAAAGTGAAGAGCAGGTCATTATGCTGGCGAAAACCTTAAGTAAAGTTAAGCACGTCAGGGTTTTCAGGGCTGGTATATGGAAGCCAAGGTCAAGGCCTCATTCATTTCAAGGATATGGTGAAAAAGCACTTAAGTGGCTGCAACATATAAAAAAAGAATCAGGACTTTTAACAGCTGTAGAAGTAGCATCGCCCCAACATATAGAATTATGTCTGAAAAACGACATAGATATTTTATGGATTGGTGCACGAACAACAGTTAACCCCTTTTATGTTCAAAATATTGCTGAGGCCTTAAAGGGTGTTGATATACCTATCCTTATAAAGAATCCTATAAATCCAGACTTAGATTTGTGGCGTGGAGCAATAGAAAGGGTATATAATTCAGGAATAAAAAAGATAGTTGCAATTCACAGGGGTTTTAATACTTTTGAAAAAACGCCTTATAGAAATAATCCTATTTGGGAAATACCTTTAGAGTTAATGCGCATATACCCAACGCTTCCGGTGATATGTGACCCAAGTCATATCACAGGAAACCGTTCATTTATTGAAGACATTTCCCAAAAAGCTATTGATCTTGACATGTGCGGTCTGATGCTGGAAACACATTTTAACCCTCCAAAAGCCATCTCTGACGCAAAGCAGCAAATTACACCACTTGAATTAGAAACTTTACTAAAGACATTATCATTTAGAAAAAAATCGGGCAATATCAGCTTTCAAAAACAATTAGAAATACTGCGAAACGACATTGATATCATTGATATTGAGCTTTTAAATTTATTGAAGAAAAGAATGGATATTGTTAAGAAAATAGGTAATCATAAAAAGAAAAACGACATTACAATTTACCAGGTAAAGCGGTGGGATACAATAATAAATGAAAGAACAGAGCTGGCAAAGAAATTAGGTTTACCTGATGATTTTATCATAAAAATACTTAAACTTGTGCACGAAGAATCGATATTATTGCAGCATAAAATAATGATGGCACATCCTAAAAAAGGCAGTAAATAATAAATATTTTAAAAAAAGAAGTGATATATGATTTTAAAAAAAAGAAGTCCGAATTCACGTAAAAAAGTATATTATTCATTTAAAATTACAGAGCAAGAATATAATAATTTAAGAAGTTATTTGAAAGCCAATAAAATACTTTATAAACGACGCTTCAAGTTGAAATTTAAAGTAAATACGAATATAATAATTGCGTTGTCGTTAAGTATAATTCTAATCATACTAAGTATAATTTTTATAAAAATAATAAAATAAAAAAGCCCGATAAAATTCGGGTTTTTTGGTGGTACCACCTGGCTCCGATAGCTATCGGAGGAACCAGGGATGCATATGCTAAAAATAAAGAGCCAGCAGTTTTTCTATAATTTCAGGGTGTTTTTTTAAATTCAATATGTAGTTTTTACTTTTCATCTTTTTGATATGTTTCTCGATTTTTTAGTGCTTGATTTTTTGAAGTGCATTGTATGGTAACATATATTTCCCAATCATCTGCTTTTTTTGTATATCCCCTTTCATACTTTTTGCTGTTGTGTGCGTTTAATCGCTTTTCAACATTAATAGTCGTTCCAATATAATAGCTGTTTACAGTATTGCTATAAAGAATATATACATAATTCATCATGCGAAGTTTGATAGTCTTCGGAGAATAAAAAAAACCCGATAAAATTCGGGTCCTGACTTCTGACACTTTCCAATTTTTCAAGAAACACATCTTATAAGCTATTGATATATAGTGTTATATGTTTTGTTTTTCTTGTGTTTTCCGCACTAATAGATTTTAAGCAAATTATTTTATAATAATTTTTTATGTTACTTTTCCCATAGATGAAAAGTAACCAAAAATCATGGCAAAACAATGCTGCCACCCACTTTACCGCAATGCAAACAATGCTGGTAAGGTAGTCAATAAAAATCTCCAACTCACAGGCAAAAATGTATTCAATTTTTATTGAAACGTAAACGCCCTTACCGCATTGTAATGCATTCCGGTATTC
>Ga0172368_10000177_pt1 | contig 87335 bp, 62 predicted proteins | sample Lak11m_FD_114540 | JGI IMG/M metagenome (GOLD analysis project Ga0172368, IMG submission 114540) | Freshwater microbial communities from Kabuno Bay, South-Kivu, Congo - kab_022012_11m | ecosystem: Environmental > Aquatic > Freshwater > Lake | place: Democratic Republic of the Congo: South-Kivu...
ACATTCACAGTCTGGAAGGGTGCGAGAGCCCCGCTCGAGGATAGGTAAGCTTACCTATCCTCGAGCGGGGCTCTCGCACCCTTCCAGACTGTGAATGTGCCCTCCACCGCTGGTTCGTTTACGCCGTCACCTTCACCGCCGCCAGGCGCAGGCCGTAATGCAGGGAGTCGCTCAAGGCTTCCAGGCTGGCGACGATCAGGTTTTCATGGACGCCGACGGTGCTCCAGGTTTCGCCTTCCCCGTTCGCGCTTTCCACGAAGACGCGCACGCGGGCCGCCGTCCCCGCCCGCACGTTGATGACGCGCACCTTGAAGTCGGTCAGGTGCACGTTGCGCAGCGCGGGGAAGTGAGGCTCCAGCGCTTTGCGGAGGGCGCCATCCAGCGCGTGCACCGGGCCGTCGCCGTCCGCCACCGTGTGCTCTTCCGCCTCGCCGATCTTCAAGCGTACAATGGCTTCGGAGATCGCTTCATTGCCCAGGATCTGCTTGCCGACGATGACGCGGAAGTCGGTGACGTCGAACTGCGGGTCAAACATCTTCATATAGCGCAGCAGCAGCATTTCGAAGGACGCTTCCGCCGATTCGAATTCATAGCCCTCGTTCTCGCGCTCCTTCACCAGTGCCAGCACTTCACGGGCGATAGTGTCTTTCTTATCCAGCGTGATGCCCAGCAGCCGTTGCGCGCGCTCGACCACCACGCTGCCGCCGGCCTGGTCCGACACCAGCATGCGTGTATTGTTGCCGACTAATTCCGGAGGGATATGCTCGTAGCTGCGCTTGAGTTTGAGCACAGAATCGATGTGCACGCCGGCTTTGTGCGAGAACGCTGCGTTGCCCACGTAGGCCTGGTATTCTGGCGGCTGCAGATTGGCCACTTCGGCGACGTAGTGGGCCGTGCCGTACAATTGCTTCAGGTTGCCCTCCGGCAATGCCCGGTACCCCATCTTCAGCTCCAGCGTGGGGATGATGGCGCAGAGATTGGCATTCCCGCAGCGCTCGCCATAACCGTTCACCGTGCCCTGCACCATGCGCACGCCTTCCTCGACGGCGATCAGCGTGTTCGCCACCGCCAGCTCGGAGTCGTTATGGGTGTGAATGCCCAGCGGAGTGTCCACCACGCCGCGCACCGCGCGGATGCCGTCGCGAATCTGTTCCGGCAGGCTGCCGCCATTGGTATCGCACAGCACGATCCAGTGCGCCCCGCCGCGCGCCGCCGCCTGCACGGTGGCCAGCGCGTAGTCCGGGTTGGCGCGGTAGCCGTCGTAGAAATGCTCGGCGTCGTAAATCACCTCCGCGCCGCTGCGGCGGAGGAAAGCGACGGAATCCTCGACCATGCGCAGGTTATCGTCCAGCGTGGCGCGCAGCGCCTCGGTGACGTGCAGGTCCCAGCTTTTACCGAAGATGCAGATGGCCGGCGTGCCGGAGGCGACCAGTTGCTGCAACTGCGGGTCGTCTTCGGCGGCCAAATTTTTCCGGCAGGTGGAGCCGAAGACGGTCATCTTCGCCTGCTGCATTTTGGTGCCGCGCATCTCCTCGAAAAATTCGATGTCGCGTTGATTGGTGGGCGACGGCCAGCCGCCCTCGACGTAATCAATGCCGATAATATCGAGGTGTTGGGCAATATGGATCTTGTCCTTGATGGAAAAGGCGATGCCCGACGTCTGCGCGCCGTCGCGTAAGGTGGTGTCGTATAGCAGGATTTTTTCCATGGGCGATACCTCTTTCCCCGGCATTGTTGATGGGGATGCCAGATTATAGCAGAAGCGAGGGTATCTGTATAATTTATTGGGAAGAGGAAGAGGTGTTTCCGCTCAGGGACTGTCCCGAGCCCACAGGACCAGCGCCGGCTACCTTCCCCATTATCCGTTTGTATCACCACGGGACTGTCCCCCCCGCGTCGATCAGCGAGCTTTTTACACGAGGGGGACAGTCCCGTGGTTCCAGTATCAGGGATTATTTTTCGTCAATGGGCTCTGGTCCTGCGGGGACGGGACAGTCCCTGAGCAAATTACAGCACCAGCAACGGCACCACCATCTGCTCCGGGGTCATGCCGCCATGACGGCCGTTCATGGAGGTGTGCGGGCGGCGCTGATATTGGAAGAGGAAGCGGCAGGCGCCGTGCGGGAGCAGGATCAGGTCGCCGATGCGTTCGAGCAGGCCGGGGTGATACGGCGGATCGCCCAGCAGGCGCAGATGCAGGAGCTCCTCGCGGGTGAGGATGGTCAGCCCTTCGATGGCCATCAGCAGCTCGCGCGCGCGGGACTCCGTGCCCGGCTGCAGGAAGATGTGCTGGGCCAGGCCTTCTCCCGCAGGCGCCGCGCGGAACAGCCCCACCAGCTCCGGCATGTCCGTCAGGTTGATCACCGGATCACCGACGCCTTCCAGGTGGCCGTGGTCCGCGCAGATGATCAGCGCGGTGTCGCCATCCATGCGCGGCAGCAGTTGGTGCATGATAACGGTGGCCAGCATCTGCAGCTCATCCCGATACGCGTCCGAGCGCGGGCCGTAGGTATGCGCGATGGTGTCCAGGTGCGACCAGTAGACGAACTGGAACACCGGCAGCGGCGTGCTGAGCTGGTCCATCGTCATCCCGATCAGGTCGCCCGGCGCCAGGAAGGCATAGGGCTCGCAATCGTGATACGTCAGCCGCGACAGGCCGTTGAAGGCGTAGATATCCTTCACGAATCCACCGGCCAGCACGCCGGCGTCGCGCAAACGTTTCAACACGGTGGGGTGGCCGATGTAGTCTTCCGGCACGAAACCGAGCGAGAGCAGATCGGCACGGTCCTCCTCCAGCGAGTGCAGGTTGAGCATATTGAACGGCCGGTGATGCTCCGGGAAATACATGGAGAAGCCGATGACGCCGTGCTGCGACGGCGGCAGCGCCGACAGGTAGCTGGAGAGGGCGGCGGAGGTAGTGGACGGAAAGACGGTGGTGATCGGCCAGCGCCGGGCCGCCCGCACCAGCGTATCGACGATCGGCCGCCCGCGCGCCTCCTCCAGGTTGATCCACCCCAGCCCGTCCAGCAGCAGCAACTGAATCTTCCGCCGGCCGCGCAGCGCAGCGGAAAATTCCTGGTGAAAGGCCAGCGGCGTCCCCGCCTCGACGCCGTAATGCGCCAGCAGCGAGCTCATCAGGTTGATGGTGCTGCGCCCGCCGTAGGCCGGCATCACCCACGGCTGCGGGCCGGAGTAATGGCAGTTCGCGATCAGTTCGTCGAAATCATCCATCGGCTTTGGTGATTCCCGGTGATGAGTGATTGTCGTGCATTATCCTCAACAAACATGGTGCATATTGCCATGAATTGTCCCGGTCCGGTGGTTGAGTAGGCAGGGAAGCGTTCCGCATCTTTCCACTGTTCCCGCGCCGTATCGAAACCACCGCGTGGATAGGTAGGCTTTGCGTGACCGGGCTTGATAAGTGGGGTGGTTTCGATACGGCGCGGAAGCTGTGGAAAGATGCGGAACGCTTCCCTGCCTACTCAACCACCGGACCGGGCACTATCACTCTCATTCACCCAGCAGCTCCGCAATCGTCACCTCCACGTTCCGCATGCGCATGCCTTCGGCGAAGAGCTGGGCGACGATATGCGCTTCCGCCAGCTCGGGGTGGTCGCGTTCGGGCAGATGCAGGCGGATGTCGCGGTGCAGCGCTTTGTGCGGAGTGGCGAAAGTGAGCTGGTCATCTTTGGGGAACACCGGGATGGGGCCGGCGCCGTCGCGCAGGTAGGCGTCGAAGCGGTGCATCTCCAGGCCGTTGTAGGTGATCTTCTGCTCGAAGCTGTTGGTGCCCCACACGAAATTGCCGACCAGCGCGCGCGGGATATACAGGCGCACCAGCACGTCGCGCGCCGTCACGCTGCCTTCGTTCAATACGCCGGCGTGCAGCACAAACTCCCGCCGTCCCTCGAGAGCCGCCTCGCCGATGGGCTGCAGGCTGCAGGTCAGCGACAGGCTCGGTTCGCTCTGCCGCCGCCGCACATCCTCCACCTCGTAGTGCTCCATGGGCACGCATTCGAAGTTGTAACGCTTGTAATAGGTGTGAAACGGGTTGCACATGTGTGGGGCGCGCATGCTGCGCGGGATGTTGATGATGAAGTAGGAGTGATACCGCCGCGACGGGTTGGGGATCTCCTTGATGGTGAGCCGATCAATGCGCGGGTCGATGCGGGCGCGCAGCGCGGATTCGACGGCCTCCTTGCTCGCCTTGCGGGTATCCACGCCGTCATCGAGGATCGTCGGCTTGTGCTCATCCTCGCCGATGCCGATGATGATGGTGCCGCCGGCCGAGTTGGCAAAGGCGCAGATGTCCTTGGCCAGCTCGTTGCGCTTGCGGTCCACCCAATCGCCGATGGCCAGCGACGCCTTGTAATCGAGCACCAGGCTCTCTTGCTCCTGGCTGCGGATCAGCTCGCGCAGGTCATCCACGGTCCAATCCAGGATGTTGCGATGGTTCATGGCTACCCTCGTCAGTTCGAAGTTAGAATCAGTTTTTATCCGCAGATTGAAATGATTGAAATGATAAGAAACTATTACGTTCAGTTCTCCGATGGAGTGATACCTGATCAGGTTAACGGCATATGACCAGGCCGTTAACCGGAATCCATCACGACTCCATCCGTAAACCTTCCTTACTGGTTTTTTTCATTTCAATCATTTCAATCTGCGGATAAAAACTGTTTCTAACTTCGAGCTCTCTCCATCTGCTCCACGTGAAACGCCAACGCTTCCACGATATGTTCATCCCAGTATTCCCAGGAATGCGCGCCGGGATACTCCTCGTAGGTGTGCGGCACCCCCAGCGCCTGCAGGTGTGCGTGGAAACGGCGGTTATCGTCCAGAAGGAAATCATCCACACCGCAGTCGAAGCGGATGGCCGGCTTCGCGCCCGCGCGGGCGGCGAGTATGAAGGGATCATCTTCCGGCGCGGGCGGTGCGGGGAAGATGCCCTGCCCAATTTCGCCGGCATATACGCGATTGATGTCCAGCGCGCTGGAATGCGCGGCCACCGAGCCGAACAGCTCCGGGTATTTCAACCCCAGCTTCATCGCGCCGTAGCCGCCCATGGACAGCCCGCCGATGCCGCGGCCCCCCGGCGCGTCTGCCGTGCGGAAGGTGTGATCGATAAAGCGCACCGTCTCCAGGATGTGCCCCTCGTACTTCCCGTAGGGCAGGTCGCAGTAAAACCCCCGCCCGCCGTCCGGCATCACCACCATCAGCCCGAAGCGTTCCGCGTATCGCTCGATGCTGGTGCGCCGCTGCCAGATGGTGTAATCGTCTGACAATCCGTGCAGCAGGTACACCGTGCGAAACGGGGGCTCGATATCCGGCATCGCCACGAACATCCCGCTCTGCTTGCCGAGGGATTGGCTGTAGTAACCGATGTGCAATAAAGACATAATGCGTTCTTTCTGCAAAAGAAGGGTTGATTCCTGTTGAGGCAAGGGTAGTTCGTAGTAGCGCCGTCAGGCGCGTGCCCGTTCCCACGCATAATGCCCGTGAGCAACTAAAAGTGAACGTTTTCTTTTTAGACGATTACGAGCTTTAGGCTCGTGAACGGGCACGCGCCTGACGGCGCTACTACGAACTACGCCGGTATTTCACTTACAGCCGGCGTCTGATGTTGACGAGCATGCAACCGGTCGAACACCAACGCCAGCACGGCGGTCACCACCGTCAGCGGGATGGTAAACATCAGCACCTGGGTGACGGAGATGCCGACCTTCAACAGGCCGGCGCAAATGATGCCGCCGACGGAGCCGATGCCCCAGGCGCCGCCGATCATCAAGCCGGCGCGCAGGCCGGGGGTAAGACCGTAGGCGTGGCGGGCCAGCGTGGCGATGTTGGGAAAGAAAGCGCTGCCGGCGAAGAGGCCGGCCAGCACGCTGCAGGCGATCACTTGCGGCACGCTGTCCGCGCGGATGAGCAGCACCAGCACGCCCGCCGCCAGCAGTTGGCCGGCGGCAAGCAGCCGCAGGATGCTGATGCGCTGGCTGAGGTACCCCCACAGGTAGCTGCTGAAGGCGCCGCTGATATTGATGATCCCCAGCGCCAACCCGCCCCACACCAGCGCCTGCTTTTCGGGAAGGAACGTTCCCAGGTGCTTGGGGAAGTAGGTCATGAGCAGCGTAATGGTGACGGCCAGCAGCCCGCCTAGCACCAGCAGCGCGGCGAAGGGCAGCCGCAGGTTGGCCCGCTGCACGTGCTCGGGAATGGGCTGGTGGATGTCCAGCCGCAGGATGCCGGTGGGCAGGTACACGCCGAGGATAAGCAATATGCCGGGCACTGCCAGCCACCACAACCGCTCGTAGCCCTGCCAGGCCACCCACTGCGTCGCCAGCACGGCGCCGGTCGCCACGCCGAAGGCGCCGCCGGAGAGGAAGAGGGGGATGCCCACCCGGTCCTGACTGCCGGAGGCGACGTGCGCCCCCAACAGCGCGCTGGGGTGGAACAGCCCGACCCCGATGGCGGCGAGACAGGCCACGATGATGAACCCCGTCGTCGAATGCACCTCGCCCAGCAGCGCGTACCCCACCGCCAGCAACGGCCCCAGCAGCAGGAAGATGGGCAGGCGGAAGCGGTGGATGGCGGCGCCGGCGAAGGGCTGGATGCCGTTCACCACCATGCCCGCCACGCTGGCGATGATGCTGACCACCGCGAAATCCTGCCGCAGCCACACCGCCAGCGACGGCAGCAGCGGCAGCAGGAAGCCGCCGAACATGTCGGTGACGAAATGCCCAAGGGAGAGAGCGCCGAGTTGCAGGATGCGCTGGTTGCGGGTCATGACGAGCCTTTACGGTATTTCATATTCCTTTCCGCACGCTCGCCGGCGACTCCTGTTAAGGTTCTGTGAAAGAATCGGCTTCCGCGTCCTGTAGACAAGGAACAGCAAACGATGGGCCGAACTAAGGAGAACCGGTTGTCGTGACCGACCGGGCATTGCTGTATGCCATCCTGGATTCGAGCATTACTGACATTGGCCTTTCTCCCGGCAGCCTGGCGGCTGCCGGCGTTTGGGCTGCTCGGTGTGGCGGCGGGATTGGGCCTGGTGCTGGTGCGGGTGTCGGAGCTGCCATCCTACCTGACCGAGGACCCGCGCGCCTGCATCAACTGCCACATCATGCTGCCGGAATACACCACCTGGCAGCACAGCAGCCACGCGAAGGCGGCCGTCTGCAACGACTGCCACGTCCCGCATGATTCGCTGGCCCGCAAGTATGCCTTCAAGGCGCGCGACGGCATGCGGCATGCCACCATCTTCGCCCTCCGCCGCGAGCCGCAGGTGATCGAAGCCCGCACGCCTTCCCGGCAGGTGATCGAGGCGAACTGTCGCCGCTGCCATACCGAAACCGTCGGGCAGGTGCCGTCGCTGCATGACGGCGGCCGTTCCTGCACCGATTGCCACGACGTGCCGCATGGCGGCGTCCGCGGCCTGGGATCCACGCCCAATACGCCCAACCCGCGCTGGCGGCCGGAGCCGAAACAGCCCGCGCGCGCAAACGAGGCCTCGATGGGGGGCAGGGTCTGCGAGATGATGTGTCATTGACCTGGAGTGATTATGAGCACACCTGAACACGAACAGCAGCCGGACACCGCGACCCCTTCCCCGTGGCGGGGGTATGCGTTCTTTGCCGTCGTTGCGGTCGCCACCTTCTTCCTGGGGCTGATGATCTCCTCGATCACGGAGCGCCGGCAGGAGGCGCAGTTGCCGCCGGCGGAGCTGACGCCGATCAAGGCCTACGAAGGTGACAGCGCCGTGTGGGGCAAGAACTTCCCGCGCGAATACGAATCCTGGAAGCGCACGGCGATCGACGGCCCACGGACGAAATACGGCGGCCCGGGCAAGTTCGACCACTTGAAGAACGACCCAATGTTGAAGGAGCTGTTCGCCGGCTATCCCTTCTCGGTGGAATATCACGACGACCGCGGGCACATGCACGCCATCGAAGACGTGATGGCCACCGCCCGGCGCGACCCCAAACGCGGCGGCAAGCCGCAGCCCGGCACCTGCATGACCTGCAAAAGCAGCGATGTGCCCGGCCTCATGCAGACGATGGGCGCCGGCAAGTTTTACCAGGCGCATTTCGAAGATATCGCCGCAAAGATCAACAAGAATCATCCCATCGGCTGTGCGGATTGCCACGACCCGAAGACGATGGAGCTGCACATCAGCCGCCCGGCGCTACGCGAGGCCTTCAAATCGATGGGTAAGGACGTGGACCAAGCCACACACCAGGAGATGCGCTCGTTGGTATGCGCACAGTGCCATGTGGAGTATTACTTCGCCAAGCAGCCTGGTGACACGAAGAAGGGCACCTACCTGACCCTGCCGTGGAAGGAAGGGTTGACCGTCGACGACATGGAGAAGTACTACACGAAGGACGTGCGTCAGGTGGACTGGGTGCACCCGGTGAGCAAAACCGAGATGGTGAAAATGCAGCACCCGGACTACGAGATTTATTCGCAGGGCGTGCATGCTTACCGCGGGGTCGCCTGCGCCGACTGCCACATGCCCTACCGCAGTGAAGGTGGGGTGAAATACACCGACCACGACATCCAGAGCCCGCTGAAAAACATCAGCAACTCCTGTACCGTCTGCCACCGCTGGAGCGAAGCGGAGGTGAAGGCGCGCGTGGAGTCGATCCAGGATACGACCCATGAACTGCTGATGGATGCTGAACAGGCGCTGACCACCGCGCATAAAGAGGTGGGCGCCGCACAGGCTGCCGGTGCTACGGATGCCGAGTTGAAGCCGGCGCGAGAATTGCTCCGCCGCGCGCAATTGCGCTGGGATTACATCGCCGCCAGCAACGGCATGGGCTTCCATGCCCCGCAGGAATGCGCGCGCGTGCTGGCTACCGCCATCGACCTGGCGCAGCAGGCCCGGCTGCAGGTAGCGAAGTGGCAGAAGTAGAATTTACTCACAGTTCGCCGTGCTGATTCCGAAGCCGCAGGTGTAACGTCCTGCGGCTTATGGTTGGCCCACCCATCGGCAGTCACGCTGGAGGCATCATTGAGCTCGACATCGCAACGCCCCGCATATTTCATCGGCATCCCGGACAGCCTGCTGCCGGCAGATGGCGTGTCGCCCGACCCCTGGGTGGTGGTCATCGATGGCCTGCGGAACCTGTGCGCCCGACCCTTCGATTACCGCAACCCGCTGCCGCTGAAACGCCTGGAAGAGATCAATGAAGCCGGAGCCAACGGCGCCAATACCCCGGCGTTCGAGTGGCCGATCCACGATGCGGCGGACGCGTTCGATTACTACGTGAACGGCAACGCCGCGCTGGGGTTGCCCGGCGGGCCGGAGTGCGCGCTGGTGGACATCCACGGCACGCTGCGCGCCTTCACCGGGGCGTGGGCATTCGGTCCGCAGCCGTATGACGATTATCCTTCGGTCACCCCGCCACCGTTGCGGGTGCGGCGCCTGCAGGATGACCGCTGGCCGCTGGTTTTCGCGGAAGCCGATATCGACGGTACGCATTATCGTTTCGACTATTTCGCTTGCGAATTACCCGGGGCTCCGCTGTGCAGCTATCCGGTGAAGGACAACGCCAGTTATCGCTGGGTGGGCGACCGGCAGCCGCGCGGGCGCAATCTGTTCCTCTGGGCGCGCTGCACGGCGCACGGTCCGGAGATCCCCCCGATGCTGCTGGCCTACCAGCAACGGTATGCCCTGTGCTCGGGCGCATTCTATATGAAGCCGGCTTATGCGCCGGCTTGGGAGAACATGCGGACCGAGTCGATCGGCGACGACCGGCGCGGTCGCTTCCGCCTGCTCGGGCATCATCAAGGACAGGCGTATACTCTCGGGATTGTCGACCGGCACTGGGCTGATGTTGATCGGCCGAATGGGTCGATCACCCATTGGCCGGAGCCGCTGCCGTTGAGCCCGGAACGGACCGCGGAGTGGGATCTCGAGATCTACGGGGATACCGGCGGCGTGCGCACCATCGATCTGCTCATCCCCTATTTCCCGTTGCCGCGGAAGGAGGATGCCTGCCTGCTGAATGCCCAGTATGACGATTGCCGAGAGGCGACCATCAACCTTTGGCAGCAACGGCGGAAAACGGGCATGCAGATTCGCATCCCGGAGCTCAAAGTGCAGAACGCATTCACGCAGGCGCTCAATCACCTGGACCTGTGTTCGGTGACGCTGGGCAAAAGCGAATTCCCCACCCCCGGTCCCAGCGGCGGGCACCACGTCTTCTACGAGCGCGATAATATCGACTTGATCTACGCCTACGACCTGATCAGCGAGCGCGAGCGCGCGGAGCGGATGATCGACCACTACGGGCTCTACGACGTCGGCCAGGAATCCAGCGGCATGACATTGTGGCTGCTGGGCAAGCACCTGGCGCTGCACGGCGATGCCAAATGGGCGCGCAAAATGCTTCCCGAAGCGACGCGGCGCATGCGCTGGATGATCGACACCTGGCGGAGCAGTCGCGACGAGAACGACGGACTGCTGCCGGCCACGCTCATCCCCGACAATGAGCTGATCGAGGGGCACTTCGTCTCCTACCACCTCTATGCGCTGGCGGGGGCGAAGGCGGCGGTGGCGCTGGCGGAGGCCGCCGGGAAACCGAAACTGGCGGCGGAGTGGCGCGCGTTCTACGATCATTTCCGCGCTGCCGTGATGATGCGCCTTGGGCAACTCGTGGAGCAGACCGGCGGCGTGATCACCCCCGGCTTCGAGGGGTATGAGGCGAAGGCGGTGACGGTGAACGTCACCTGGGTCGAGGAGCCGTATTCGTATCAACCGTCCGGGGCGTATGGCGAGACGGGCGGCTGTGACTGGCACAACGTGGGCGCCGCCTTTCCCACCGAGGTATTGCCGCCCGACCACCCGTGGATCACCTCATCCCTTATGCGCTGGCGACAGGCCTACGTGGAAGGCATCTTCCCCTACCCGAGCAAGAGCGATTACACGCTGCTGCACAACTACAATACGCTGAACCTGTCGGAGACCTTCCTCCGCCGCGGCGAGAGTGCGGAGGCGGTGCGCGATCTCTACGGCGTGCTGCTGCATACCACCGCCACGCACGCCAGCGCCGAGGGAGTGGATACGGGAGGCCGGCGGGATTTCAATTGCACGCCGCACAACTGGTTCAGCGCGAAGCTGGTGCGTTTCATCCGTGATCTGCTGGTGTATGAAGCCGGTAGTCGCCTGCACCTCCTCGCCGGCCTGTCTCCCGCCTGGATGCAGCACGGCCAGACGCTGGAAATCACCAATGCGCCGACGGAGTTGGGACAGCTTTCTTTCCACGTGAGGATGAACAAGAGCGGGATGCACATGACCCTCGACTGCGTCCCACACCCGAGTTTGGAAGGTTTCACGCTGCCTTTGCCGTCCTTCCTCACTGGCGTGCAAGTGACAGCGGACGGCATGACGGTCGAGCGAGAGAAGGACGGTTGGCCATTGCCCACCGCTTGCCGAGAGATTCGCGTGAACTGGGATGACCGCCCGCTGCCCGACGTCTCTTTCCGACGCGTGGTCGAAGCTTACATTGCGGATTACCAGCGGCGGGCGGAGGCGCTGTAACTCCTGGGCTCGCAGGACCTAACCTCTTGACTTTCCCGCCTGCCGGTCGTATAACGGGGCAACTATTTTCCGGAGGAGTCTACCATGTCGTTCAACGGTCTCGGCCTGCACCTGGGCAACCTGTCCCGCCTGTCGTCCGCGAAGACGCGGTCCATCAGCCCGGAGAATTTCACCGGTGAGAAGGGCAAGGCGGGCATGGCCACCGAGGGCACCGGCGCCAACTGCGCGCGCGATCTGGGGCAGGGGTGGAAGGTGTCGCCCTCCATCCGCATCGCGCCCGGTGAATGCCGCGAGCTGGCGAGCATCGACGGCCCGGGCGCCATTCAGCAGATGTGGATGACCCCCTCCGGCCATTGGCGCTTCAGCATCCTGCGCATCTACTGGGACGATCAGGAGACGCCGGCGGTAGAGTGCCCGATCGGCGATTTCTTCGCCAGCGGGTGGCAGCAATACGCACAGATCTCCTCGCTGCCCGTCTGCGTCAACCCCCGCAGCGGCCTCAACTGCTACTGGGAAATGCCGTTCAAACAGCACTGCCGCATCACCCTGACGAACATCGCCGCGGAAGAGATGGTGCTCTACTACCAGATCAACTACACGCTCACCGAGGTGCCGGAGGATGCCGCCTACTTCCACGCGCAGTTTCGCCGCGTCAACCCGCTGCCGTATAAGGACGTCTACACCATCCTGGACGGCGTGAAAGGCCAGGGACAATACGTGGGCACCTATATGGCGTGGGGCGTGAACAACACCGGCTGGTGGGGCGAGGGCGAGATCAAGTTCTACCTGGACGGCGACGCCGACTTCCCTACCATCTGCGGCACCGGCACCGAGGATTACTTCTGCGGCTCCTACGACTTCGATCTGGGCAAGGAAAACGGTGGTTACCGCGAGTTCACCACCCCCTACGCCGGCCTGCCGCAGGTCATCCGCCCGGACGGGCTCTACCAGTCGCAAACCCGCTTCAGCATGTACCGCTGGCACATCATGGACCCCATCCGCTTCGAGCAGGACCTGCGCATCACCATTCAGGCGCTGGGCTGGCGCAGCGGCGGCCGCTACCTGCCCCTGCAGGACGACATCGCCTCCGTGGCCTACTGGTACCAGACGCTGCCGACAGAACCGTTCCCGGCGCTGCCGTCGAAGGATGAGCTGGAGGTGATCTAACACCGATTCGCACCACGTTGAACCCATGCGTGTCTACATGGTATGCTACCGTCATCGTTCATAGTTGACATCGAGAAGTGGGGGGTCATGGAATCCGATCTGATCATCGACGTGGGGATGCATAACGGCAATGATACCGCATACTATCTGCGTCGAGGCTATCGCGTGGTGGCGATCGAGGCCAACCCAACCCTCGCTGAAGCCGGCAGAGCGCGTTTCCAGCAGGAGATCGCCGCCGGGCAACTGGCACTCTTAAATGTCGGCGTCGCCGAATCCGCCGGCACGGCCACCTTCTGGGTCTGCGAGTCGAACAGCGAGTGGAGTGCATTCGATAAAGAAATCGCCGGACGCGACGGCGTCCCGTGCCACCCCGTTGAGGTCAAGTGCGTCACCTTCGATCAGATCCTCAGCACCTACGGCGTGCCCTATTATCTAAAAATCGACATCGAAGGGCATGACATCCATTGCCTGCGCGCATTGCGTCCCCCCGATCTCCCGCAATATGTCTCGGTAGAATCACATTCGCTGGATTACCTGTGCCTGTTGCGTTCCCTCGGCTACACCGGCTTCAAATGTCTGAATCAGGATCAGCACAATTACCCGTCGATCCGGCCGATTGTCATCACCCCGAAAGGCCGGTTGCTTCGGCGCATCAAGCGCATGGCCAAACGCATCCCATTACTGGTCGGCACGGTGCGCGCGCTGAAGCGTTTGACGGCCAAACCCGCCACGGCCGCTCCCCCGGCAGGTGGCGCCGCACCGTATGTCTATCCCCCGGGTTCTTCCGGTCCGTTCGGGGAGGACACCCCGGGACCCTGGTATACCGTTGAGGAAGTCGCGTACAACTGGCTGCATCTCCAGCAGAGGCATCCCGATCGCAGCTCGCTCGATGAAGGCTGGTATGATTTTCATGCCAAGCTGGAGTGATGCGCGACTGCCACCCCCCTAACCCCAACCCTTCCCCCCCCGATGGGGAAGGGAGCGGCGGCAAGGTGGAACGGAAGTCTCTCTGTTTTTGCCTTGCCTGGCTATATTTTACAATATGCCTTCCCACATTTCTGACCCACTAACTCCCTTCCCCATCGGGGGGGAAGGGCTGGGGTTAGGGGGGCGGCAGTCAGCGTAAGTAAAAAAGCGTGATCGTATCCATATGGATTGCTCCCCTGACCGTGTCTTCTCCGGTATACCTGCCTTCCGGCAGGAATTCGACGCTCGGGGGAGAAGAGATGGCTATGGACACCGAAGCTGATCAGGAGATTGTGCCGCGGACGACAACAGGGCTGCTGCCGCGGCTGCGCATGGCGGACGCCTGGGTGAACATCTTCCTCGCCGTCCTCTCCGGCGTGCTGACCGGCCTGGCCTTTTCCCCCTTCGAAATGTGGCCGCTGGCGTGGGTGGCGCTGGTGCCGCTGCTCATCGCGCTGCGGCGGACGTCGCAACTGCGCTTTGCCGGCTACCTCGCCCTCCTCTTCGGCATGTCCCTCTGTGCCGTCTCGCTGCACTGGATGACCGCCATCTTCGGCCCGCTGGCCATCGGCGTCTTCTTCCTCGCCTCACTGCCCTGGCTGCTCTTCGGCCTGGCGTACCGGACGCTCATTGACCGCTCGCAACCCTGGCTCGTGCTGCTGATGGCCCCGGTCCTCTGGCTGGCGGTGGATTGGATTCGCTGCGACGGGTGGTATTTCAAGTTCTCCTGGCTGCAGCTCGGGTTCACCGTGGTACCGTGGGAGGGCGGCGCGCGTGCCGTGCTCTACCCGTTGATCGGCGTCTATGGCGTCACCTTCCTGATTGCGCTGGTGAACGTAGCGCTGGCACTCTTTCTCATCAAGCGGGATTGGCGCCTTCCCGCCGTGGCGGCCGGCGTCATCGGCCTGGTGCTGCTGGTTGCCGGCATCCGCCAGCATGAACCCGGTTACGATATCATGCATCCGACATCCTACCAGGGCTTGATTGTGCAGGATGAATCCAGCGATTTCGACCAGTTGCTGCGCAACACCCGCGCGGAATTGACACCAGATACACGGCTGGTGGTTTGGCCGGAATACGCGCAGGCGGCCTATCCGCTGGAGAATAAGCTGCTCCTGAAAGACCTGACGGATGCCGCCCGCGAAACCCATTCCACCTTTGTGTTCGGCACCCAGGAACACGCGCCGGCAGGCACGCCGTGCGACTGGCTGCGTCGGCGCGGGATGCCGGATTTATATTACAACACAGCGCTGGTGCTTTCGCCAAAAGGAGAGATTCTCGGGAAGTATTACAAGACTCACCCCATCCAGTTCTTCGCCGACGGCGTGCCCGGGCGGTCCTTTCACACGATTCCCTCGCCGGTCGGGCGGCTGGGCATCGCCATCTGCTACGACTTCGACTACGCCTCCACCGCGCTGAACCTGGTGCGCAACGGCGCCGAGGTGCTGGTGGTGCCGACCATGGACGCGTCTGGCTGGGGTGAAACGCAGCACCAGCAGCATACGCGCATCGCACAGGCGCGAGCAGCAGAGGTCAGCCGCTACACGCTGCGCGCCACCTCCTCCGGCATCTCGCAGATCCTCACGCCCACCGGACGGCCATTGGTGAGTATCCCTATCGACGAGAGCGGCGCCGCCGTCGCTTCCTTCTCACAGAGGACACAGCTCACCCCCTACGTCCGCTTCACCTGGCTGCTCCCCTACCTGTGCCTGGCCATCAGTCTCTGCTGGGTGCTCTGGACGGTGATTGCCGCGGTGCTCGGACGCCGAAAAAAGGCAGCAATTTAATCATTTCGTTACATCGCCGTATCCTCAATAACACATCGGTGTGGGATAATTAATCAGTCCCTATGTTGCTTATTAGTTTTTGAAAAGAACGAATGGTGTGCGGGCAGCCAATGCTCTACCTTGGTGCATAATGGATGCCCGTAAAAAATCAAGTAATATATTGTTAATAGCAGCGTTTAGAGTGCTTCTCGGGGAGGGAAAGCGATGGTTCGTTTTTGGTGGCTTTTGCTCGCCGTAAGTCTCTGCATCGCCGCCCGCGCCGACGGCGCCTTCGCCACGGTGCAGTGGCCGGGCTGGCTGGTCGAGACCGACGAAGACTACCTCTCGACGCAATATCCGCTGGCCAACATGCTGGACGGCAACCCGCAGACGGCCTGGGTCTTCAACAAGAAATTCTCCTACAAACCCCTGCCGGGCGACGCGTATCGTCACGGCCAGGGGACAGTGCTGCGGCTGTGTACCGATGACGGGCGCGAAGTGGCCATCGACGGCATCGGCATTATGAACGGCTATGCCAAAAGCGCGGAGACCTACCGGAAGAACAACCGCATCCGCGAAATCACCGTCGATACGCGCGATGCCAATCCGGACGGCAAGGGTGTAACCACGCTCCAACTCGAGGAGACGCCTGCCCTGCAGAAATTTGCGCTGCCATCCACCTCGACAGCCTACATCTCCATCAAATTCACCGCGGTGGACCCCGGCCCGGCCGATGATCTGTGCATATCCGAGCTGGTGTTCTATTACAAGGGCAAGCCGATCGACTGGGGGGTGACGCCCATCGTAGTGGCGCATGACAGCAGCCACGGCGACTGCGACTGCGGCGGCGGCCCGTATTTCGAGCTGCGCACCACCGCCAATAAACCGATGGCCTCACCGGAAGGCGAGAAGATCACCTTCCTTGCCGTCGCACGCCGGCCCGGCAGCAGCACGCTGCTCCTCGCCGCCGAGCACAAGTATTACCTGTATGACCTGGCGAAGAGCAAGTACCTGTATCAAGGCCCGTTCACCGGCACCCTCGACGCCATGGGGTGGAAAGACGAAGACACCGCCTACCTCGCCCTCGCGCCGCAGGTCTTCGACACAGCGCACCGGAGCTGGTACTGCCTCACGCTGGGACGTAAAATCACGCTGCGCAAAACCGACCTGCCCGCCGAAAACACCCCCGCCTTGCGCGAAGGGGCGCGCGGACCGAATTACGGAGCGTAAGCCCTATACGGGCAAACCCGTACGTAGTCAGACCTGCGTATATTATATTATTCTGGCGGCTTGTGCTCCCGCTTCACCGGCTGCGCGTCGGGCTTGAGCGGCAGGAACATCCAGCGCTCCACGATCAATCGCCCGTCACCGTCATAATTGTCCACGTTCTCGATGTAGCGGAAACCCACCTTCTGGTACAGCGCGAAGGCGCGGTCGTTGTGCTGCATGGTGGTCAGGTCGATGCCGTCGCGGCCGGCCTGGCGGGCATCGTCGATGAGGATCTGCATCAACTGCTTGCCCAGCCCGCGTCCCTGATACGCGTCGGCCATGCCGATGCCCAGGATGGGGATCGCATCCTGGTATTCCCAGAGGAAGAAGTAGGCGACCACCTCCTCGCCCGCGAGCACGATATAGGTCAGGTCCATGCCGCTCTCCACCCGCTCGATCATGCGCGCCACGGTGACATCATCGTAGGCGTGAGGCAGGAAGAAGCCGCGTGACTGCTCGCTCAGCCTGGCGTTGAACGCCTGCAGCCGTGCCCCGTCCCCCGCGCACAGCGGGCGGGCGATAAGCGTTTCGCCGTCGCGCAGCGTTAACGTGGCACGAATATTATCGTGGGACATCGGAAACCTCCACAGATTGTATAATAACATAGATGAATGGGTGGGAGGGCGAGCGTCCTCACGAGCCACGATCATGCGCCCGTCCTCGCACTTAATGCCTGTCGAGACCCGGCATACGTAGTTAGCGAATCTGGAATCGTACACGGATCTCTCGCGAGCGGCTCGCGAGGACGCTTGTCCTCCCACCCATTCATCCAATCTTCAGCTCATGCGCCAGCAGCAGGAAGACGCTGGCCGTCCAGGTATACGCTTTGTCGCGCAGCGGGGCGCCGGTGAGGGCGTCGAAATTTTCCGCCATGCCGCTCTTTGCGCACAGGCGACAGAAACGCAGAGCGATGTCGCGCGCCAGCTCCTCTTCGCCGCAGCGCAGCAGGCCGTCATACAGCAGATGGGTGGAGGGCGCCCAGATGGGGCCGCGCCAGTAGCCGTCGGGTTGGTAGAGCGGGCTGCGCGGGCTTTCGGTGGCCGGTCCCCACTCGGTGATGAAGCGGCCGGGCTCGGCGACGCCGGCGATCAGCTTCCGCCGGATATCGACCGGCAGCCGCTCGCCCAGTAGCAGCGGGATGAAAGGGATCAGACTGTCGCCTCCCTGCGCGGTGGCATGGGTGCCGCTCTGGCGGGCGCGGAAGGCTGTCCCGTCCCAACTGTGCTCCAGCAAGGCATCCCGCAGCCGGTCGGCGCGCTCCGTCCACACGCCCACCTGCTCGCGGTGCCCCAGGGTTTCCGCCACCGAGGCCAACGCCTCCATCTGCGTGATGAGGAAGGCGGCTAGGTCCGGCCCCTCCACCGGCGGCGGCACGTCGAAGCAGGTGGCATTGTCCCAGCCGCTGTCGTTGCCGTGGTTGTATTGCGGCAGGCCGTCGCCGTCGTCGTCGCGTTCAGTCAGCCACCAGTCCGTCCAGCGCGCCAGCCGGTGGTACAACTCGTCCAGTCGGTCCGCCAGCTTCGGGTTGGCCTCCAGCATCTTCGCCAGCGCCCAGCCATGCACCGGCGGCTTGACGAAGTTCCACACGATGCCGTCCTCGCTCATCGAGTCGGGCAGGCAGCCATGCTCGTCCTGCTGGTCGAAGGTGACCATCAACTGGTCCCACGCCAACCGCGGGTGGCCGGCCGCCAGCGCCATGGCGTTGAAGCAGTGGTCCCAGCTCCACACCTGCGTCATGTGGTTCTTGCTCATCAGCACCGTCTCGCGCTCCAGGTTGCCCTGCGCCTTCACGATGGCCGACCAGAGTATGTAACCCGCCAACTCCCGCGCCGGCGCAAACTCCTCCGGCACCTCCGGCAGCTTGGCTGTGAATTCGGCAAACCCATGTGGTGCTCGGGAAAGCACATCGTCGAAGGAGCCGGTGATTTCCGTGTGGGGTAGGGTGGTGGTGAAATACTCCAGCGCCGCCTCGCCGTCGATGCGCGCGTCGATGTATTCGGCGCGGATGATCTGCCAGGGTGCGTCGATAACGACCGTGCCGTGCAGGCTGGTGAGCAGGAAGCTGGCGTTGGCATTGAACATATTAAGCTGCCACCGCCCCTCGCCGCGGGAAAGGGCGTAGTTGAACACTCCCCCACCCGCACCCAGCTTCAGTGTCAACCTCTCCGCCCGCACGCGCAGCCGTTCGTCGGTCTCGAAAACGATGTCGATGCGGCCGTCCGCCGCGCGAATGGTCAGTGCCTGCGGGGTGGCCTCGGTGGTATATTCCACCGGCTGCCCGTCCTGCAGCACCTCCAGGTAGAACACCCGCCCGCGCGGGACATAGCACAGGAACAGCCCCGCCGGGACGCCGCCGTCTTCGGGCAGGTGGCGGATGCTGTAGCGCGAGCCGCGGCGGCTGAAGGGCACGTGGGAGAGATCGAAATTCATCGGTATATCCTCTCTCAAAATCGGTATCCGGCGTGCGTGCTACGCTCACTCACCCCCGGCCCCTCTCCCACTGAGAGGGGGGACTTTTGTATGTTACCGAATTATAGAATCGTTACCACCGGATGGACACCCCTCTCAGTGGGAGAGGGGCCGGGGGTGAGGGAGCGTGGCACGCACGCCGGATACCGATTTTGGAACACGCTCTACCTATTGTACCGCTGGTCGATCTCCCGCCGTGCAATATTCACCGCACGCTTGCACTTCTCCAGGTTGTTATGCACGGTGTAGACGTCGCGAACGATGAATTCCACCCCGATGCCGGGGGTGGCGTCCAGCGACTCGCGGATGTGCGCGGCCCAGGCTTCCTCATCGAGCTGTACGTCCACGCCCAGCAGGTTCGGGTCCGGCTTGCGCGAGAAGACGATGCCGGTGCCCTGCAGCGCCTCGCCCATGAAACGCTGGTCGCACCACTTGGAGATGGACAGCTTCTTCAGGTTCGGCAGCCGGCGCAGGTCCTCCCAGAAGGGGTGCGTGGGCTCGCAGCAGCCGTAATAGACCAGGCCCATCGGCTCGCACACGTCGCGGTAGTAGGGGAAGCAAAACTCGTGGAAGAGCTCGGGCGACACGCCAACCGTCTCCTGGCTGTTCGCGCAGCCCCACATGTCGCACAGGCGCGGGCGGCCGTCAAAGCCGGGGGCGGGCAGGCGGGTGGTAAAGTTGAAGCTGGAGCCGAAGCTGGTCTGGTTCTCGTTGTTCACGCGCATCAGCCCTTCCGCCTCGCCCCAGCGCATGATCAGCAGCGCGTTGTCGCGCAGGAAGGCCATATACTGGTGCAGCACCTCCGGGCAATCATACATCGCCACGAAGAAGGCCTCCATGCCCATCAGGTAGACCAGCCGGTGGGTGAGCATGCCGTGCCCGAAGATGCCGCCGCGGATCTCCACCGGCAGCACGTCGCCGAGCAGCTCCTCCACGAAGGCCTTCCACGCCAGCGTCCCCTCGCGGTCCACCCGGCACTGCGCCGGCTTGAGCTTCTCGAAATCTCGCTCCAGGTCCTTGATCGGGTGCTCCATTTTGAAGCCCAGCCGCCGGCCTTCTCCATCCGCGGCATTTTCGATGCCGACCGAGACGCCGAACTCGTCGATGTCGACGAACCAGCCGATGTCGAAGGTATCGGGAATCACCTTGTCATCGTCGATCAGCTCGTGGTTGCGGATATTGCCCAGCAACTGCCGCTCGATGGCCTTGCCGGTGTCCGAGGTGCAGCGCAGCGCCGACTCCGGCATAAACTCGCTCCCGAAGGTCCACGTCTCGATGATGACCGGCGGTCGGGCGTCCGGCTTTTCGTCGTTCAGGGCGTACCACATCCGCTTGCGTTCCGCCATCACCGGCAGCGCCGCGATCTCCGCCTGCTGCTTCGCCAACTCGCGCAGATACGCGCGCTCGGTGGCAGGGATGACCCATTCGGTTGTCGTGCTCATGGTGACTCCTATTACTGGGCTCGCAGGCGTCCCGCGCCTGCCCTGCGGCGGTACTCCGTCGCTATATTTAGGGAAGCCTATCTCCGCGGTTGTACTCAACCGCGATCCCAGGGCAGGCGCGGGACGCCTGCGAGCCCAGGGTTATCAATTATGCTCAGCCGAAGGCGACGATCGCCAGTGCACTGATGTAGATGATCGTTAACACCAGAGCTATGCGCTCGGGTGGATACAGTTTTCGCTCCCATTGGCGAAATCGCCTGCTCCAGGGTAGCGGCTCCTCGGGAACGGCATCATCACTCTCCGGCCGCTTTCTGATGGAATTGATGAGCCTGATGATCAGCCAGGTAACACCGGCCACCACCGCAGCATAAACCAATGAAACAAACCAGCCTGTGCTAAGCCACATCACCCAGAAGAACGGCCAGAGCCCGCCAGGCGAATTAGCCGCAATGGCAGGATGGATCAACAGCTCTAATCCCCAAATCAACAACGCTGACAGCAGGATGCCGAGAACTCGCAGGCGGACGAACGCCCAGATCGGGAAGACGATCATGAGGACGGTATTGAGCACAAATGCCGCTTGGATTATCTGATGTCCTGTCATAAATCCCCCCTGTGCTGGCTTACTGAAGTATAGCGTCAGGGATCATCTCGCCACAGTCTTCCAACCTTCCATTCTTCCAATCAATTCATTGCCACATCTCCGGCAAGTCGTCTTTTTCAGCCCGCAGCAGCTCATCGATAATATGCTCGGCATCCTCGATGGATACCGTCATCGGGTCGGCGATCAGCGCCTGGCGGAGGGCCTGGCGGCTGCCGGTCAGCGCGGCTTCCAGCGTCAGCTCCTGCGTGTCGATGATGCGCAACAGCCAGCTTCGCAGCACGGGCGGCATCTCGCCAAACGGCTCGACTTCGTAATGGTCGGCGTATATATGGGCGGGCAGTTCGATAATGGCTTCGTCGGGCAAGTTGGAGATGTACCCGCGGTTGGGGATATTGACGAAGTGCCGATCGCCAGCATTATCGAGCACCGAATCGGCCAGCCGGATGGCCAGGTCGGTCTTCGTGTCGCGGATCAGCCCGTCGATAGGCTCCTCCCCGGCAGCCTGGCGGCGGATCTCCGCGTTGAACTCGCGCATCCACTTGCGCCGCTCGTCGATTTCGAAAATGTAATTGGTATAGGACTCGGCCGGGTTGGAACCGTGCCCCTGGTAATACGGCAGGAACTCCACCATGTGCCCACCCACCAGGCTGTACCAGCCGAAGGTCTCCAGGATCTGCTCGACGGCCTTGCTGGCATAGGCCTCCGGGTGCTCTTTAATCGAACGCAGCAGGTCGGGCATCATGTCCCGGCCTTGATACCGAAATTCGGTCATCCAGCTGAAATGGTTAATGCCGCCGATCTTCATCGTCACTTCGTCGGCCGCTTCGCGGGGGATGCCCACGCGGTCGAGCAGGCCCAACAGCGTGTCGGGCAAGGTCACGCCGTCGCAGATGGCTAACGACTTCAGCTTCGTGCAGCGGTTCAGCGCCCCGCCCATGACGGTGCTCGGGTTGACGTAGTTGAACGCCCAAGCGTCGGGGCAGATCACCTCCATGTCGCGCGCCACCTCCAGTATGGCGGGCACGGTGCGCAGCGAGCGGAACAGCCCACCCGGCCCGATGGAGTCGCCGCTGCTCTGCCGCACACCGTATTTGGCGGGAATCACAGTGTCAATCTCTCGCAGATCCACCCCACGGCGGCTGAAGCTCAGCACCACGAAATCGGCATCTTTGAAAGCAACCTTGCGATCCGTGGTGGCTTCCAGCGCCAGGTCGGCACCCGTCTCGTCGAAGATGCGGCGGCACAGCCGGGACATCACCTCCAGCGCCTCCGGATTGACGTCCACCAGCGAGAGCGTCCCGCCCTTGAAGCGCGCATCCTTGCACATGCCCACCGCCACCGCGCGGGTAAAAAAGATCGACCCCGCGCCAACCACGACGAATTTCGGTTTTGCCATGATGCCCCTTTCCGCTTTCAGAACCATCCCTTTATTTCTTCATGCACGGGTAAATCCTGCTACAAATCAGCAGGAAACATGCAAGCCTTGCGGGGGACAGTCCCCCGAGGGGCTTTCTGCTATTTCAAAGCAGGAAAGTGCTCGACTGCGGACAATTGGTGCTCTGACATGTATAAAAAGGATAGGAGGCCATCTTGGAACGCTACCTCGCCATCGACAACGTGTGCGCCTGGCCGAACCTGACGCTCTTGCCCGACGGGAGCATCGCTGCTGTCATCTTCAATCAACCCTGCCACGGCATGTGGGAGGGCGACGTGGAGTGCTGGCGCAGCACGGACGGCGGCGTGTTCTGGGAGAAGAGCGGCACCCCCGCGCCTCATGATCCGGGCACCGCGCGGCTGAACCATGCCGCCGGACTGGCTGGTGACGGCGCACTGGTGGTTCTCTGCTCCGGCGAGAGCCCGAAAGGGGGGCCAGGGACAACGCCGCCGGCGGAATTTGTCTTCCTTCCGCCCGTGGTTTGCCGCTCGTATGACAACGGCCGCACCTGGGAGAGCAGCGGCACGGTGAACCTGCCGGCCTTCGCACCCCACTGGATTCCGTTCGGCGACATCGTGCGCGCCGCGGACGGGACGCTGGCGGTGTCGTTCTACTCGTGGTACATGGACCGGCGCTGCGGGGCCTACGTCTTCTTCAGTCACGACGACGGCCGCACCTGGGGCGACGCCGCCTGCATCTGCGAGGAGAACCATAACGAGACGACGCTGCTGGTCTGCGACGACGGCCGCTGGCTGGCCGCTTCGCGCACCATGGATGACGGGCGCCTCGACCTGTGCCTCTCCGAGGATGCCGGCGCCAGCTGGACATTACAGGAAGCGGTCACACTGCCCGGCCAGCACCCGGCCGGCTTGCTGCAACTGGCCGACGGCGGCGTGCTGCTGACCTACGGCTTGCGCAACGCCGGGTGCTACGGCGTGGCCGTGCGGATCAGTCCTGACCGCGGCCGGACCTGGGGCGCGCCCAGCGTGCTGTTCAGCCTGGAGGAAGCGGCGGACGGCGGATACCCCTCCAGCGTGCAGTTGGCGGACGGCACCATCGTCACCGCCTATTACCGCCGGGGCGTGCCCTTCCACCAGCGCTACTTCATGGGCATCCTGCGCTGGAAAGCGGACTCGCAGGGGTAGGAGATCACCGCCTGCCGTTGAATAGTGCTGTAATGACATCGCCAAAGGAGCGCACATGCTGATCGATATTCACGGCCACATCGGCCGCATCGCCACCGACCGCCGGGAGTTCGTGGACGTCACCAACCTGATCGCGAAGATGGACCTGTGGGGGATCGACAAGACCTTCATCCTGCCGCTGAGCGAGCATCCGGAGGGGACGTACCTGGAGTGCAACACCGAGGACATCCTCGCCGCCTGCGCGCATTATCCGGACCGGCTCTTCCCCTTCTGCCTGATCGACCCGCGCCACGGCAACCGGCTGGACATGGACTTCTCCTACCTGCTGGATGAGTACTGTGCGCGCGGCTGCAAGGGGATCGGGGAGTTCCTGCCCAAGATCGACTTCGATCATCCGCTGTGCCTGAACCTGTACCGCCAGGCCGGTAAGTATGAGCTGCCGGTGCTCTTCGACATGCAGGACACGGACACCAGCTACGGCGTGCGCGACGACTACGGCCTGCCGAAGCTGGAACACGCGTTGCAAGCCTGCCCGGAGACGAACTTCGTCGGCCACGGCCCCACCTTCTGGGCGGAGATCTCCGCCGACGTGCCGGAAGAGTATCGTTCGACTTACCCGCCGGGGCCGATCGTGCGGGGCGGCGCCGTGCCGCGGCTGCTGCGCCAGTATCCCAACCTGCATGCCGACACCTCCGCCACCAGCGGCACCAATGCGCTGACCCGCGACCCGGCCTTCGGGGTGGAATTCATGGACGAGTTCCAGGACAAGCTGATCTTCGGCACCGACTCCTGCCTGCGCAGCGACGTGAACCGCATCTACCCGCCCGTGGCCTTGATTCGCGACCTGCGGGAGAACAAGAAGCTCTCCGAGGATGCACTCGAGAAGATCGCGTGGCGGAACTGCACGCGGCTGCTGAAGCTGTAACTGGATTGGACGACGGGGACAGTCCCTAGCACATTTCCACCGCTTGCCTGTGGTGTTCACCATCGCTTGCTCGCGGTGGGCCGGGACAGTCCCTTTTGCTTTGCATCGCATGCCGTTCCCCGGGATCGGAGCGGAAATGCGGGAACTGCGCGCCACGGCGGGCGCGCGCTACAGACGGATTACTCATCAACTTAACCGGGCAGCCCCCAGCTATACAGATGTGACGTCGACGCGAAGTAGAGCCGGCCGTTCAGGATGTCTCCGCCGTAATAAACGTCGATGGGCGGCTCCACCAGTTTTGTGAGTTGGTGGGTGGCATAATCTACGCGCGTGATGGCGTGCAGGAAGAGGACGTAAAGGGCGCCGTCCGGTCCCAATACGAGCTTGCGGTGACCTTGCTGGTAGCCGGTTGGTCCGAAGCGCTTCTCGGTGTCTTCGAGGTGCAGCAGGCGGCGCTCCGCGGGGTCGAAGGCGAAGAAGCGGACGCCGTCGGCGATGCCGTAGACGATGCCGTTCGGTCCCAGGCACAGGTCGATGTAGCCCTGCACGCCGGGGATGATCACCTCGCGCCACTCCACGCGCTTGCTCGCCATGTCCATGATGTAGAGCTCAGCCTCTTTCGCCTTCCGCTCGCCGCCGGTGCCGGGGTCGGTGGTGCTGCCGCCCAGCAGCTTGCCGCCGGGCAGCGCCACCAGGCTCATGGTGGAGTGCTCGGGCAGGATCTCCGTGTGCTTGACCAGCGTGCCTGACCCGGTTTCGCGGTCCCAGAAGAGCAGGCCGCCGCCGGTGTAGCCGTAACCGGGGGTGCCGGCCAACACCAGCGTCTTGCCGTCCGGGTGCGCCAGCAGCTTGTGCGGGCGGTAGATATCCGGGTCGCACTCGATCAACCAGCGCGGGTTGCCGGCGGGATCGCCCTTCACGGTATCGACCCAGGGTTGCGACGGGTCCCACTCCAGCAGGAAGCCCTTGATGTAGCCGCCGAAGAAGAAGCGGTCGCCCTGCCGCGCCACGGTGTTGAACTGCAGGTAAGCGGGACGGTTGCTCCACTCGCCGGTGCGCGGGTCCAAGCTGAAGAAGCGCATGGGGAAGGCGGTGCCGCCGCAGATCGTGCCGTCCGGCGCGGCCGCCAGGCCCATGAGGTGCGCGCCGTCGGTGCTGTAGTCGAAGGCGTGCTCCCGCACTGCGCCGGTTGCCGGGTCCTCCACCGCAATCACGCGGTCCGTCAGGTCGCAGCGCTTGAGGATGCACCCATCCGGGAAGCGGTCGTGGAACAGGCCCTGCGAGCTGGTGATGATGGGCTTGGACTGCTTCCGCTCGAGTGTGCCGACTTTCGTCGCCTGGCCGCGATATAGTTCATACCAGCCGCCCTCCGCGCCTTCCAGCGCCTGCCCGTAGACCTTGCCGTTCAGGTCGCGGTACAGGTAGGCCGGGCCGGTCACCCGCTCCGCTTCCGGCAGCACCGGTGTCGCGGCGCCGCTCTCCGGGTCGAGCATGATGATCTGGCTGGCGGTGTTGCCGAGGGCGAAGTAGACCCAGCCGGCGTCGTCCGCGGCCAGGTAGCGCTGGTACTGCTGCCAGTTCTCCTGGTGCACAGAGCCGTAGTCGCGGAACTCGCGGGTCTCCGGATCGAAGCAAACCACGCCGCTGTTCGGGTAGGTCACCGACCAAATGCGGCCGCGGTCGTCCTCGGTCATGCCCATCGCCATCTGCGGGAAGGTTTGCCGGCAGAAGGTGAATTGCGCCTGCACGGTGTCGAATTCGACGAAGTAGCCGTTGTACTGCGAGTAGAACCGGTTGCGGCTGGAGAGGATCGACGAATATGGGCAGTCGCCGCCGGTCGGAAAGGGCACGGGGAACTCCCGGCTTTCCCCGGTGTCGGCATCGACCATCAGCAGCGCATACCCGCCGCGGTGGTCGAAGAGCCAGACCAGCGCCACGTCGCGCCCATCCCCGTCGACGGTGGCGACGATGCCGCGGTGGTTGCTGATGGGGGTGGCCACCCCGTGGTCGATGAAGCCGTTACCGAGGTCAGTTGTAAGCACAGGTCGTTCCTCCCGACTGCCGATTATACACTGGTTTGCCGAGTGTGCGAACCACGCTCCTGGTTAGAACTATTATCAGGTTGAAATTGCGTTTAACTGCAGAAAAAAACAGCGATTTGATAGGTAGGATTCTTCCCCCAAGGGTCGTCCTGCCGGCAGGCGTTATGACGCCGCAACGGTAGGGTCGCGCATGGAGTGAGGGTGGGAAAAATAAGGGGAAGCATATTTAAATTATACGCATGTTTGCTGATTTGTCAATGGGGTTGGTGTGCGATGGATACGACAAGGGACGCGGGGTGCAAGGGGTTGGCCTGTTTACGGCTTATCTATGAAAACGGGTACCGTGGGGACAGTCCCCGAATAGGCTTTTTTTCGGTTAGGGCAGGAACATGCGGCTCAACGACTAACCAATAACCGCAGACTTGATTGAGGAGGAGGCTGGCATGCCGACGATCCTGGAGATTCGCCACGGGGCGGTTGGTGATATGACGGTTGAGGTGATCCCGCTGCGGCCGGGAGACCCTCCGGTGCCCGCGGAGGAGCGGGAAGGCGGGGAGGCATTGCTGGCGATCTTTCTGCCGGCTGCTCCCGTGACGACCGGCGCTGCCGTGCTGGTGTGCCCCGGCGGCGGCTACGGGCATGTCGCCAGCGATCACGAAGGGGTGCAGATTGCGCAGTGGTTCAACGAACGCGGCATCGCCGCCTTCGTGCTGCAGTATCGCCATGCGCCGTATTACCGCCACCCGGCGCCATTGGAGGATGCCCAGCGCGCCATGCGCATCATCCGCTCACGGGCGGGGGAGTGGCAGGTCGATCCGGGGCGAATTGGCGTGATGGGCTTCTCTGCCGGTGGCCACCTGACCGCCACGCTGGGCACTCATTACGACGCGGGCAATCTGACGGCTGATGACCCAATCGAGCGTCTGTCCTGCCGGCCGGATTTCCTCATCCTCTGCTACGCGGTGATCACCACTTACCCGCCCTATGCCCACATCGGCTCGCGCAACAACCTGCTGGGCGAGGATCCGGACCCGGCGCTGGTCGAGCTGATGGCCAACGAGCGACAGGTGACCGCGGACACGCCGCCGACCTTCCTCTTCCACACCGACAATGACGCGGGCGTGCCGCCGGAAAACAGCGTGCTCTTTTACTTGGCGCTGAAGAAGGCCGGCGTGCCGGCGGAGATGCATATTTACGCCGACGGGCCGCACGGCATGGGGTTGGGGTTATACGATCCGGTGATCGGCACCTGGCCGGAGCGGCTGGCGGATTGGCTGCGGGTAAGGAAGATCGTTTAGGCAGCACCTATTGACGATCACGAAGCGCATGTCCGCCTTATTCATCACGGCTTACCTATGCGCACCCGTAAAGGGTGCGACTACGGGCGGGTGAAGGTAAAGGAGCTACACATGACCGAACAACCAGGCATTCCGGCCTACTGGCAGTGGTTCAAGGATGCCCGCTTCGGGCTGTTCCTGCACTGGGGGCCGTATGCAGTGTATGGGCGCGGGGAGCAGGTGCTGAACCGCGAGCACATCGACCACGACGAGTATCGTGAAACGGCGTGTGCCTGGAACCCCGCGCATTACGACCCCGCGGTGTGGGCGGCGACGGCGAAGGCGGCGGGGATGAAGTATGCCGTGCTCACCACCCGTCACCACGACGGCTACTGCCTGTGGGACACGCAATACACCGATTACTCCAGCGCCTGCCAGGCGCCAAAACGGGACTTTGTGCGCGAATACGTGGAAGCGTTCCGCGCCGCCGGCCTGCGCGTGGGGCTGTATTACTCGCTGATCGACTTTCGCCTGCCCGGGTGGTTGGATGGACCGGAGAAAGATCCTGACGGTTGGGCGCGGGCGAAGCAGTATGGCTACGACCAGGTGCGCGAGCTGTTGACGAACTATGGGAAGATCGACGTGATCTGGTTCGACGGGCTGTGGCCGCGCAACGCCACCGAGTTGGAGAGCCGCAAGTTGATCGAGATCATCCGCGAGCTGCAGCCGGAAATCCTCATCAACGACCGCCTGGAGTGGCCGCAGTTCTCCTGGTTCTGGCAGCTCGACGGGCATCCCGGCGTGCCGAAGGAGGAGGAGATCGGCGATTTCGGCACCGCGGAGCAGGGCATTTATGCCAAGCCCGGCTACCTGTGGGAGTCGTGCCAGACCAGCAGTTGGCGGCTGTGGGGCTACGGCCGCGGTGAGCGCTGGAAGAGCGCGGAGGAGATCCTCGACCTGCTGGTGGAATGCGCCGGCCGCGAGGGCAACCTGCTGCTGAACGTCGGCCCGCAGCCGGACGGGCAACTACCGCCGGAGTTCACGGAGCGGGTACTGCAGATAGGCCGATGGCTCGACGTGCACGGCGAGGCGATCTATGGCTGTGAGCTCGGTAACGTGACGGAGCCCATCACCTACGGATGGCAGACGGTGAATGGCAATAACCTCTACCTGATCCTGCGCTTCCCCGACGGCCGGCCGGAATTCCGGCTTGCCGACCTGGCCACGCCGGTGAAGCGGGCGACGCTGCTGACGACCGGACAGGAATTGTCATTCACGCAGCAGGGCGAAGAGCTGATCATTCGTGGCCTGCCGGCACTGATGCCGATGACGTTGTTCCCGGTGATCAAGCTGGAATGCGCCGGCAAGCCCACCGGCGGCGCCTGGGCGAAGGACCGCACCTGGGGCAGCAACTCCGACATCTTCGCCGAGTGGGCGCGGAAGCGGGGGACATCGGTATGGGTGGATGGCAAGGAACGGTAACGCGATTATTTTTTTATCCGCAGATTGAAATGATTGAAATGATAAAAAAGCTACTACGTTCAGTCTACTGATGGAGTGAAAGGCTTAATGATCAGGTCGCGATCCTTCCCGTGCCCACTCCATTTGTAAACTTTCATTCGAGTTATTCTTCTTTTCAATCATTTCAATCTGCGGTTAAAAAACAGAAATGGCTGTTACGAAAGGTAATCGATGATGACGACTCTTGATACGCGTATTCAGACGGTTCCGGTGGCGACGCAGGACTATATCTCGGTGCAGCATGGCGACGCGCGGATCGATACCTATGTGACCGAGCCGGCGGCGGGCGTGCGAGCAACGACGGGGTTCATGCTGCTCATCCACGGGTGGGGCAACGATGGCTCGCTGGCCTACGCGGAAGACAGCCTGCAATTTGCGGACGAGTTCGACCTGGTGGTGACGCGGGTGGAGTACCGCCAGTGCGGGCGGGAGGCGCATAATCCCCCACCCGACACGACATATGATATACCTTACGATTTTTCCAAGCTGCAGACCATCGACTGCCTGCGCGCGGCGTATGCCACGCTGGCGCGCTACCCGCAGATCGACAAGTCGCGGCTCTATCTCTGGGGCGGCTCGCAAGGCGGGCACTTGTGCGCACAGTGCCTGATCTTCGCCCCGCACCTGTGGGCGCTGGCCGTGCCGACTTGCGGGTTGTATATCCCGATGACCTGTGAGCAAAAGCTGGCGCAGGGGTTCAGCATGGACCTGGCCGCGACAAACGGCGGCTTCATCGAAAGCGCCCTGAGTCCCGGCCAATCCTTCTCACCGGCGGAGGAGGATATCCGCAATCCGTATCGCAACGCCGCGCTGATGCCGGAAGGCGTGCCCATCATTCTGCTGCACGGCACCCATGACGACGTGGTAGATATCAAGCACTCGGTATTCCTGTATGCGCGGCTGCTGGGGCTGCAGCGGCCGGTGCAGTTCTACGCCATCGAGCATGGCGACCACGGCCTGGTGTGGGCCACCTTCCAGGACGAGGACTCGCGGCTGAAGGCGACGTTGAAATATGCCGGCGACGCCCTGCACGCCACTCGGCGGCAAGGCGTGACGCTACAGCCGGAGGTTCCGGTGCGTATTCCCGTGCGCGAGGGTGTGTTTGAAGTGTCGTATTCCGAAGAAGGGCCGACGCTGAACTGGATTGCCGGCGAATAGCAACCTTTCAGACTACGGGAGCCGGCTCATCAGCACATCGGCACAGACATCGGTACCGGTTAACAGATAACCATTTCCATGTGCGGCAGTGTGGCCGAACTGCGAGTCATACGTATTGCCACCACTGAACTCCACTTCCGCGCGGCAAGGACCGGGACCGATGGCGACGAGGAGGAGGCACTCCCGGCCGGCGGGATTGCGGAAGGCGCGGGCTTCCACCTCGCCTTCAAGCACGCGGAGGGTGAACTGTTGGTCGCCGGCATCCGCCATCAGGAACGGTTCCACCTCGCGCAGCGCCTGGCCGACACGGCAGAGATTGTCCCAACGGCGGGCGCGGCCTCCGGGCTCAAACGCCGGGTTGGGCAGGTCGAAATAGGAGTAGAAGAGGAAGCCCTTCGCCCGCGGATGGCCGCCAGCAGCGCCAGCGCCAGCATTTCATCGAAGGAAGGGTCGCGGTAGTTCGCGCGGGCGAATTCGGGATCCGCGTTAGCCTGCGGATCGTAATTGCCGACGTTGTGCGCCTGTACCACCGTCCACAGCGCGATGCCGTCCGCCGTGCCGACCGCCTGCTCCGCCATGTCGTGCGTGTAGCGTGAGCTGCGGATGTGGTTGCAGGCAGGATCGACAATGGGGTACGGGTCGATGCCGTAGACATCGCAGAGCTCCGTGTAAAACGGCAGCTCGGGCACCTGGCACATCACCGCGTAGATGGGGTGATCGGGGTCCAGGTTGCGGATGCGCCGCCGCCGCTCCAGCAACATGGGGATGCGCTCGATGGGCTGCTCATCGTTCAGGTACCAGGCGATCAAGGCGGGGTGGCCGGCAAAGGCCCGCACCGCGGCGGTCATCACATTGAGCCCGCCATGGGCGCCGAGTGCCTCGGTGAAGGCGTAGTGCCAGTCGTCATAGGTGTTGGACAGCGAGAAGATCACCTTCAGGCCGTGCGCATGGCAGGCGTCGAATACCTCGCGCACGGCGTCCACGCCGTCCAGCGCCGAATCGGTAAACTTGAGCGCCGGGCTCGAGTAGGGCAGCACGCAGTTGAAGGGGCTGGCGGCGATCTCGTCGAGCTCTTCCCGTTGCACCTCCCCCATGTAGAGGGCGATGGGCATGAAGGGCTGTCCGGCGATCTGCAGCCGTCCCTTCGTATCCAGGGTGCAGGCGGCTGCCGGTTCGTCGACCAGCGTCACCGGCAGTTCCCGCTCGCCGAAAGCGCGGCCACTCGCATCGCGCAATTGCACGCACAGTGTCGCCGGTCCGGCAGGCAGCGGGTCAAGGTGGATGGCAAACCGCCCATCCCGCACCGGGGCTTCCACCGTGATGGTCTGTCCAGCGGCATGTGCCTCCACCCGGCAGCGCCAGCCGCCTTCCGGGGCAGGCTCCGGTTGGCCGAGAATGAAACACCCGAACGGTATGGCGCCGCCGCCGGCCGGCAACTCATCGCGTACCGGGGTGAGCGGATAGGCCGTCCAGCGGAACGCGGCGGGTGAAAGCGCCAGCGCGGCGAAACGGGCAGCTCCCGCCTTCCCGGCGCCGAGGTAGAACATCAGCCGGCATTCCGCCGTGTATTGCGGCACGGTGAATTCCGTTTCGCCCCTGACCCAGGCGCCCGCCGTTTTGACCGGCGGCAGGTAGCCGCCGCCGAGGAAGCGCCCTTCCGCATCGAAGAACTCAATGCCGGCGTTGGCGCTCGCTCCGGCGTCACTTCCGTCCTCCAGATAGAGCAGAGCGGACAACCGGCAGCGTGACTCGGGCGCCAGCGGGAAGGGCAGTCGCGCGTTGAGATACTCCGCCGCATTGACCCGCGTCAAGCCCAGCGCCGGCGCGCCGTCCGGACCACCGTCCGGCAGGTATCGCCAGCCCGCCGGCAGGTCCCACGGACCCCAGCCGGGCGGAAGGGCGTGATCGGCCAGGGCAATAGCTGCGGTTTCTCTCATCGTTGCGACCTCAATCGTGAAATGGACTGCGTAAGGGCAGGTAGATGATACTTGATTCGAAGGCGAAGAGAAAGGGGAGAGCTCATGCCTGCTTCGTCATTGCCATAATATGTTCACGGATACCGTCCGCGTTCGTGATGGTGGCATAATAGCGGAAGCCGGCCTTTTCATACGCGCGAATGGCGCCGGCGTTTTCCGGTTCGGGACCGATCAGGCAATGCTCAACGGCAAAGGTGGGGAAGACGATCTCTTCGACGAAGCGCCGCATGATTACACTGCCATACCCTCTGTGCAGGAAGTCCTGCTCGCCGATGAAGATGTCGAACATCGCTGCCTTGTGCGGATAGCCGATGAGGGCGTTGTAATCCGGATAATCTTCCATGCGGTATGTCTGAACATAGCCGATGGGATGTCCGTCAAGGCAGATCAGAAAGGGCAGCGTGGGCTTGCGGCCGGTGATGTAATCTATATATTTCGCCCCGCACTTCCTGTAGAGATGGCGCGTGTTTCCCATACCCATACCACTCCGTGACAAACAGCTGGTTCAGCCACCGATGCATCAGCGGCAGGTTCTCCTCCTGCAACCGTCTGAAGGCAATATCCATCAGGTTACTCCTCTACCTTCCACTGCACCTCAACCTCCAACCGCTGCGGGCCGGCGGTCGCCTGGCCGGTCAGCTCGAGGTAGTAGGTGCACCACTCCGGCCGCTTCGGGTAGGCATAGCGGCGCACTTCGATCGGCTGACCGTTCAAGCGTGCACTGACCGATGCCACACGGGCCGGGTCGGCGAAGGCCAGCTCCAGCACGGCGTCATTCAGGTAATCCGGCATGCAGCCAAAATGCGCCGGCTCGATGAAGGGCAGAATGAACTCGGTGGTGAAGGTCTGCCGTTGTGCTGACGGGACGGAAACCGTAGCGGCGGGTACCGGCTTGGTGGGCTGCAGGCGGCCCGTTTCCTGCGACGGAACCACCTGCAGGTCCACCTGCACCTCGTAATCTTCGCTGAACGCGCCATGCACCAACCCGCCGAGGAAGCTGCAGGTTGCCGGCTGCGGCAGCTCCACATCGACGCCGTCCACCTGCCAGTGAGTCAAGGCGCGGGGCGCCGGCTGGCGGGGGAAGGCGACGTCCAGCCATGCCACATTCCCCTGATTTTCCACCAGCGTTGCGGATACCGGGAAGGTATACAGCGGCACGGTGGGCGTTTGCCGGGCGGAGACGGTACTGACAGTTTCGCCAGGCGGCAGTACGATGCCCAGGCGGGCTGTTTCCCCCTGCGGTGCACGGAGGGTGAGGCGGTAGCCAGCCTTCGTACGCCGGGCGCTCGCGGGCAGGCCGAAGATCTGCACGCCTTCAGGTTCAGCGTATGGCCTGATCTCCAGGAAGCGGACGGCGTGCGGCGGTACGGTACAGGCGAGCTCCTCACCGAAAGCAGCAAAGGGCAGCGGTTGCTCGGCGATGGGGCACTCACGCGGGTAGACTTCATGCACGGTAAAGCGCTCGCCCGCCAGACCGATGGCGCCGTCCAAGGTGAAGCGCGCCGTGCGCGAGTAGGGGTTCTGGTTTACCAGGCAGACGAAGCCGTGGTCGCCGGCGATGTGGGCGTAGATTTCTGTCGCGCCTTGCCCCGGTGTGTCGCCGATGCGGGCGGTGTGCTGCCAGGCGTCAAAGTGCTTACGAATGAAGTCCGTCCATTTGCGCATGAAGCGGATGCACTCCTCCCGCGCCTTGCTGGGCACGCGGTTGAGGAAGACGCGCGTCTCCGCCGGGCAGATATTCGGCGTCACCGCCAGGCCTTGCAGGAAGCTGTATTCGAATTCGTGCAGATCGTGCACACGGCTGCGCGGGAAGGCGTAATATTCGCAATTGGTGAAGTGGCGATAGGGCACGAAATAGCGCTCATGCACGCTCACCATTTGCTCGCGCCGGCCGTCGCCGAGAAACTTGAGGAAGTTCAGGCCCGGCGCATACTCACGTACGTGCGGGTCGGTCAGGTAGACGTTGTGATTCCACCAGACCAGCTTGGGCATGAACTCCAGCCAGTTGCCGGAGTTCGACCAGACCAGGTAGTCGGGACTGAGGTCGTTGAGTGCCCGGAAGATTTCAGCAAGCGCTCGTACCTGCTGGTAAACATCACCCGGCGGATGCCCGTGATCTTCGGCATAACAGGGCTGGATGTCGAGGAAGTCGAAGCAGATGAACTCCTCGCCGTATTGCCGGTTATGCTCGACCAGTGTCTCGCGGAAGGAGGCAACGTATTCTCGGTTGCCCAGGCAGTAGTTACCCAACGAGCCATCGCCCCGCCGCTGCTTCCACTCCGGGTGCGCCAGGTCACGCTTGTCGTAATTGTAGTGCCAGCAGTAGAGCCCCTGTGGATTTACGTAATCGCCGATGCGTACCCCGACTTTTTTGCCCAGCTTCACCAGCCGGCGCAAGGCCGCGCCGGTCTTCCGTTCGTCCGGCCAGTCGAACAAACCCTCGAAGACCTGGAAGTATTCGACGCCGATCTCCGCCATCAAGCGCACGTCCTCTTCCAGCAACTTCGGGTTAAGCGCAAGGGTGGGATTGTCATACATGGAGTAGAACACGACGTCTTCGCGGCAGTCGGTCATGCGGTTGGTGATGCAGCAGGAGGTGAACAGCGGGCGGTCAAAACGCTGGGGAAAGCGGCGCTCGATGTAGGCGCTGACCGCTTCGATCTCCGCGCGGTCGAAATCGCCCACCTTCACCCCGGAGAGCCGGCAGGCGCCGACGGTGAGCGTGTGGCAGGTGTAATGGCTGTCCGCCAACAGCGCCTCATGCGGCGGATAGGAGATGCCGTCCTCGGTGATGCTACTGTATGGGAAATCCAGCGACAGGAAAAAGGAGACATCACCCTTGCGCAGGAAGAGGACGTTATCCTGCAGGCTCGTCGGGCTGACCAGGCGTTCGTCCATTCCCTCCCATGCGCCGGCGAACCAGGCCACCTCATGCAGGAACGCATCCCCTGCTGCCGTGAGATGGAGGGAGAAGACGAGGAATCCTCGCTCTTCAACCGCCCACTCCGCGGCCAGTTCGCCTTCGGCACGCAGTTGGAACAACTCGCCACGCAAGGTTACCGATGCCCCACCGGCCCGCAGCGTGATCGTCTCTGCTCCGCAATCGATCGCCACGGGCAGGAAGCGCGGGGCGGACCAGTCGAAGGTGTTCTTCACGGTATCTCCTTTTCCGTTTGCCTTCTTCTTTTTATGCACGGCGATTCCTTTCTCTTACAGCGGAAGGTTGCCGCGCGCCTGCATGGAATACACACGAGCGGCAATAATCCTGTGGAATGAGAAGTATCGCATGAAGTCCGTCTGGCAGTACCTGGTCGTCGTAGTCAGTTTCGTTTTCATCATGGCTCCCGCAGTGCGGAGCGAGGATATACCGGCGGCGCCGGTGGACGTGATCAATGGGCAGGAGCCGCTGGAGCATCTGCAGGGCGTGCATCCGCGCTTGCATTTTACCGCGGCGAAGATCGAGGCGTTGAAGGGCGAAATAACCCGCGAACCGTGGAAGGGGTTTTACGAACGCGTCCGCAAGCAGGCCGACCGCGGAGTGATGCCCAACCCGGCGCTGGTCTATCTGCTGACCGGTGAAGACAAATACCTGGCGATCTCCCGCAAAGGGATCGACGCCTTGATTGCCGCGGAATGGCCGGAGAACATCCAGACGGATTCGGGTGTCTGGGGACAGCGTCTGTATATCCTGGCATTAAGCTATGACTGGCTCTACCACGCGCTCGATCAAGACACACGCGCCCGCTTGCTTGCTTGTATTGAGACGCAGGGGCGCAAGCACTTTGACGCACTGGCGCGATATGAAATTTACCAGTCCAGCACCTACGGCTGGAACATCGCCTCCGATTACTTTCTAAACGTGCTGGCCGCCGGTGCGGCGATTTACGGGGACACCCCGAACATCAGCCCCTGGCTGCGCTTCTCGCTGGACCGTGCCCGCCTCATTACCGACGCGCTGGGCAGCGACGGCGCTTCCCCCGAGGGCATCTGTTACGGCGGATTTTTTGACGACACGTATGTCCGCACCCTCGACCTGATTGCCGGCCTGCAGGGGTGGGATTACTTCCAGGGGAACGCATACCTGCGCAACGTGTCGTTATTTTATTTGTACAGCATGCTGCCGCGGGCGTCGATTGATAACAGGTCGGTACATCTCTGCTTCGGCGATGGCGTGCGCTACAACTGGTACGGGCCGTCGCACTTCTTGCGCAAACTGGCCGCCGTCTACCATGACCCCTATGCCGCCTGGGTGGCCGACACCCAGGAGGCGACCGGCGCCAATGCCGATGCCGCGCCGTACCTGAACCTGGCCTGGTATGACCCCGGCGTGACGGCGGATGATCCGAGCAAGTTGCCGACATTCCACCATTTCGCGGACAAGGGCCTGGTGATCATGCGCTCGGGCTGGGACGGCAACGAATCCGTCTTCGGGTTCAAATGCGGGCCGCACGCCGGCTTCCATGCGCTGAACAATTACCAGCAGAGCATCGGCGGCGGGCACATGGCGCCGGACGCCGGCTCCTTTTTGCTTTTCGCGCACGGCGACTGGCTGATATCCGACGGTGCCTATGCAATGAAACAGACCGCCTACCGCAATACCATGCTGGTCAACGGCATCGGGCAAACGGGGGAAGGCGGCACGTGGTTCGAGTGCACGCCCCTGCGCCATGAGAAGCGCGGGCCGGCCATCCTGCACACGGAAACGGCGAAGGACCATGATTATCTGATTGCCGATGTCGCTCCCGCCTACGAGCCGCAGGCCGGGCTGACGAAGTTTCTACGCCACGTGCTGTACCTGAAGCCGGACTGCTGGGTGATCATCGACGAGCTGGCCGCGAAGCAGCCTTCCACCTTCGAGCTGCTGTTTCACGCCACCGGAAGCTCTTACAGCGCCGATCGTCCCTTCGTTCCCGACGGCACGCATACCTGGATCACCGGCGGCACGCATGGCAAACTGCGGCTGACCGCCTTTTCACCGCTGGAAGTGCGCGGCAGCGCGGAAACCCAGCAGATAAAGGGGATTGGTGAAAATGCGGACCGGACGATCAGCCTGTTGCGCCTGTCGAATCCGGTGCCGCAAAGCGCTGCCGTGTTCGTTACCGTGCTGGAGGCGTATCCGGCGGCGGAGAAGGCAAGCCTGACACCAACGCTGACGGTGGAGAAGAACCGCCTGCTGCTTACCCTGAAGGGGAAGAGCCGGACCACGCGGGTGACGCTCACGCCCGGTCAGGCTGACACGGCGAAGCCGATTTTCCGCCTGGCACGGTAGAGGTCATTCGAGGACTCCAGCGATGACCTTCTCCGATGGTACCGGAACACCAAGCCAATGATCAAGGGTGGCGGCAAGAATCTTCAGTTGCACGGGCTTGGCGAGGTAGTCGGACATGCCGGCTTCCAGGCAGTGGTCGCGGTCGCCTTGCAAGGCGTTGGCGGTGAGAGCGACGATGGGGATGGGGGCCTTCCCCGCGGCAGCTTCCGAGCGGCGGATCTGCTGGGTGGCCTCCAGGCCGTCCATCTCCGGCATCTGGCAATCCATCAGCACCAGATCGTAGGGGACGCGATGCAGCGCCTCGATCGCCTCCAGGCCGTTGGCGACGGGATCCGCCTGGTAACCGAGTTTGTTGAGCATCTTCACGATGAGCACCTGGTTGACGGTGTTATCTTCCGCCACCAGGATGCGCTGGCGCTGTATCGTCGAGACAGCGGGCAGCGGGTTGCCGGCCGCTTCGGTGGTGGCGCGGGCGTGCGGGCACAGGATCTGCAGCACCAACTCGAACAGCAGCGAGTGGCGTACCGGTTTCGTCAACCTGCCGGCAAAGCCTTCCTGCTGCCAGTTCGCCGTCTCCATCGACTGGCTGATGGAGGAGACGAGCACCAGCGCGATGCCGGCCAGGCGCGGATCGCCCTTCACGCAGCGGCCGAGTTCAATGCCGTCGAGGTGCGGCATCGACGAATCGATGAGCACCAGGCGGAAGGGAGTGCCGGCGTGTGCTGCCGCGAGGAGCAGGGACAACGCCACGTCCCCGTCCTCCGCCTCGACTACCTGAAATCCCCAGGTGGTGAGCAGCGTGGTGAGCAACAGCCGGTTCGACGCGTGGTCATCCACCACCAGAATGCGGGCGCCGCGGATGTCGGCGGGAACCTCGGGCGGCGCAGCCGCCTGTTGCTGCTTACCGAGCACCGCGGTGAACCAGAAAATCGAGCCGTTCCCCACTTCGCTCTCGACACCGATCTGCCCATCCATCAGTTCGACGAGCTGCCGCGAGATGGCCAGCCCGAGCCCGGTGCCGCCGTATTTACGCGTGGTGCTGCTGTCCAACTGGGTGAACGGCGCAAAGATCTGCTGCCGGCGGTCGGCGGGAATGCCGATGCCGGAATCATGCACGGCGAAGCGCAGCGTGACCTGCCCATCGGCATCATGTTCCAGCGTCACCTGCACCACGACTTCGCCTTCGGCGGTAAACTTGATGGCATTCCCGATCAGGTTGACCAGTACCTGGCGCAGCCGACCGGCGTCGCCGTGCAGCAGCGCGGGCACATCGGGGTCAGCCAGCCAGAGCAGATTCAAGCCCTTCTCCGCCGCCTTCACCGCCAGGATATCGACGGTATCTTCCAGCAGAGTGCGGATGTCGAAATCGAGCAGTTCCAGCGCCAGCTTGCCTACTTCGATCTTGGAGAAATCGAGGATATCATTAATGACGGCCAGCAGCGATTCCCCACTGGTGCGGACGATTTCGGCATATTGCCGCTGTTCGGGGGTGAGCGGCGTACTGAGCAGCAGACCGGTCATCCCGATCACCCCGTTCATCGGCGTCCGGATCTCGTGGCTCATATTGGCCAGGAATTCGCTCTTCGCGCTGCTTGCCAGCTCCGCCTGCTGCGCCAGCTCATTGGCGCGCTCGGTTTCCACCTCCAGGCGCTGGTTGGTGACCTGGAAAGCGGCAGTGCGTTCCCGCACGCGTTCCTCCAACTGGACGCGCCGGTTGCACAGACTATCGATGAAAAGGGACAAGATCAGGGACAGCAATAAACCGATCCAGGCCTCGGTCCAGCCAGCCGTGACGGGGTGGTCCTTCTGAAAACCGGGGGCGGGCGTGACCCGGATGGCAAAACTTTTCCCGAATACAATCAGCGGCAAGGTCTCCTGCAGCTCGGAGGCGTTACGACCAGCCGCTGTGCTGTCCGGCGGGGCGGAGGTAGAGATCAGTTGCATCGCTCCATTCGGCCGCATGTGCAGCAGATCGACATATACAAGCGGTTTCTCATGGGTGTATAAGGTGACGGCATGTTGTAAAAAGGTATCCAGGCGAAGGACGATCAGCACAAAACCGCGCGGCGCAGAGCCGCGGACAGCCTTCACCGGGTGGAAGATGAGCATTCCCTGTCCGATCTGGTTTCCATGCGCCAACGCCACCGGCTCGGTCGCGGCTTCATTATCTACGCGCAGGGCTTCCTCCATCGCCCGGCGTCGGATGTCATTGGCGCCTTCGTCGAATCCCAACACCGAGCGATTGGTCGCGAGCGGTTCCATGTAGCGAATCGGATAATAAATGTCCCGCCAACCGGCCGACCGCAGTCGGTGGTCGGCGTCCCACTCCCGGATGGTGAAATCAGTCAGTCCCTCACGGCGAGCTTCCGCTTCAACCCGCGCCCGCGCTGCCGCGGGTACGGCCGGCACCCATGCCCAGCCCATGACGATCTGATCGCGCAACAGCGGCCCGGTATAGGTGGCGAACCCCTGCCGATCTGGCTGCCGGACGGCGGACATGAAGTTGGCGAGCCCGTCCAGGTGGTCATTCTGGATGTCGCTTATCATGTGCGCGATGGTATCCGTCTGCGTATCCGCCAGTTGGGTGAAGATGGTTCGCCGCGTATTATGTTCCGCATGGCGCGACAACGAGACGGCGGCCACCGTGAGCAACAGGCCGACCACCAGCACGAAACCGGCTTCGACATGCTGCCAGCCGCGCTGCGGAAGCGCGGGCAGCCCATTGCGCCATTGCAGGATGAGGCTGCCCGTCAACAGCAGCACGATCGTCAGCAGCGTGAAGAGGATCGGCGCCAGGCGTTCACGCGTGATCACGGCTTGCCACGCCGAGACTTCGATATCGATACAGATGAGCATCAGCACGTGACCGGTTTCGATATCGAAGACCGGCGCACAGGCCGTGATAAATGTGCCGTATTCATCACGGTATGGCCCGAGGGTGACCGGCGTTTTCTGCGTGAAGACCGCCAGGTTCCCTTTCGGCGGTTGCTGATAGATGGTCCCCGGCAATGAGGCCCAGGGGTCGTCCGGCGACAGGCTTTCCGGACCGAAGACGATATAACCGTTACGCAATGCCTGGCTATACAGGCTGCGAACGCCCATTAAGCGCGCATAGGCACTCATCTGGCGGCGCAGAGTTTGATAATACGTATTCTGCTGATCCTGCCGGGTGAATGATAGTGTCTCCACCGATTCAGGGTCGATCATGCGGGCAATGGCGCTCGCCTGGTATTGCAGCCGTTGCCGCTGTTCTTTATCCGCCATCCCGCCACGCCAGTTGGCGGTCAGGAAGCCGCCGATGAGCAGCAGCGCGATCATGCCGGGCACCAGCCAGCGGATGAACCAGAAGCCATCCTCTGTGGCATCGAGCCGGCGGCGAAACGCCAGCCACACCGCCAGCGCCGCCAGCAGCATGCATCCCATGCGCACGAGATGAATCGGAATGCCGGTGACAGCCAGAAACGACTCGTTGTTCAACACGGTTGCCGGGAAGAAGGCCGCCCGCGGCACTACCACACCGGACGCCAGGCCATACACAAGAAAGGCCAGTGCCGCGAGATACAGTGCGCACCCCTGACAGTCCGCCTGCCGCTTCGCCTCGCGATACAGCACCCAGGCGGCCAGCACGCTGCTGGGGAGGGCGAGAGCATACCGGCAGGAGGCATTCAGGCCGTCGATCCCGGCAGCGGCGCCGGCTCCCGCCAGCACCAGCAACGGCAATACCACCCAGGCGCCGGGCACCCGCACACCTTGCACCCGAAAACCTTGCCGGCCAAATTCGATGAGACAACAAAAGGCGGCGACGGTGAATCCGAGTTGCGCCCAGGCGAAGAGCGGTGTTTCGCCCAGGCCGTTCGCCAACAGATCCAGCCCGGTCCTGACGGCATGCAGCACGCAGAACCCGACCATCCAGCTCCACGGGAAATGCTCCCGCTGCCGGCGGCCATACCCCCACAGGATGGACGCCAACACCAGGAACGAGACGCTGCACACGAGATATAAATAATCGAGCTGCACTGGCATGCAGGAACCCCAATACGCGCTTCAGACCGTCTGGTTACAACCGCAACGCGCTGCTGCCATCACTGTCTCAACGGGGAATACCTTCAACCAGTAAAAGCAGCAGCGTCGCCTGTTATTACCATTATCGTCCACTTTAAGCAGACCTTTATCTCTTCTTTATTATCGTAATAGTTATTATCTATACCGGTGCATCGCACTTGTCCCATGCGGTCGAGAATCCCTTTGCCCGATACACCTCCGGCTCCGCCGCATAGTGCGTGCCGTCTTCGTTGCGCTGCCAGCGATAGTAGACTATTTCTACAGGCACTAACATAACGCATTCATCTGAACACCCTCCGCCAGATCGCCGGAATGGTGTAATAATCCTCATTCAGCGCATCCAGCGCCGCCATATCGTCGAGGGTGATCTCGAAATCGAAGAGATCGGCGTTTTCGCGGATACGCTCGGGGTGGGTAGATTTGGGAATGGTGACCACGCCATGCTGCAACGCCCAACGGAGGAAGAGCTGGGCATTGGTTTTCCCGTAATGCCGCGCCAAGGCGGCGACGCGCGGGTCGCGGAGTTTCGCGCCGCGGGTCAGGGGGCTGTAGCTCTCCAACTGGATGCCGTGCTCGCGACAGAACTGAAGCAGGTCACGCCGGTAGAGGAAGGGGCTGAACTCCACCTGGTTCACCGACGGCACGGCTCCGAGATGCATGGCGGCCTGCAGGTGGCGGATGTTGAAGTTGCTCACACCGATGGCGCGGCACAGGCCTTCTTCCCGCAGTGTCAGCAGCGCGCGCCAGGCCTGCGGCCACAACCAGGGCACCGGCCAGTGAATCAGGTACAGGTCGAGATAGTCGAGCCGCAACCGCCGCAGGCTCTGCCGGCAGGCGGCGAGGGCGCGATGATAGCGGGCGTCGGCGATCCACAGCTTGGTGGTGATGAACAGCTCGCTGCGGTCGATCCCGCTTTCGGCAATGGCGGCGCCGATATCCTCCTCGTTGCCGTAGGCGGCCGCGGTGTCGATCAGCCGGTAGCCCGCGTCCAGCGCCGCGCGCACCGCCCGCCGCACCGTCTCGCCGCGCGCCGACTGCCAGGTGCCCAGCCCCAGCATCGGCATGCGCACGCCGTTGTTCAACGTGACTGCGCTGGAAAGCGACAGCGCCATCAGACAAACCTCCAGATCACTATATCACGGTCGCGGTCTGACGGATGGCGCGATACGCATCATGTTGAGATACGCAAGGGGTGGGTGAAGACCGTCAGCCGGTCATCGCGGAGGAAGCCGCAGAGGGTGATGCCGCAGCCTTCGGCGGCGTCAATCGCCAGTGAGGAGGGGGCGGAGACGGCGGCGATTAATTGCAACCCGGCGCGGGCGGATTTGGTGACCATCTCCAGACTGACGCGGCCGGAGAGCACCACGCCGCAGCCGGCCATCGGCCGCTCGGTGAGCAGGCACTGGCCGATGCACTTGTCCAGCGCGTTATGCCGGCCCAGATCCTCGGCAAAGGCGATGATCTCGCCTTCCGCGGTGAAGATGGCGGCGGCGTGCGTGCCGCCGGTTTGCGCGAAGAGCTGTTGCCGTCGGCGCATCTCCGCCTGGACCGAGAGCAACAACGCCGCCGGCACGGTTAACCCTTCCCCCACGCGCGGCAGCGACGCCAGCACCGCCTCCACATCCACACAGCCGCACAGCCCGCAGGAACTGGCGACCACCATGTTACGCTGCGGCGTCCGCCCCGGCGCGCGTCCCAGCCGCAGGCGCACGGCGCCCGGGTCATCCTCGCAGTGGTACAACAGATCGATGTCGCGCAACGCGTTGATCAGCCCCTCCGAGAACGCGAAGCCGACCGCCAGCGCCGCGGTGTCCGTCGGCGTGCACATCAGCGTGTATTCGCCGACGTCGTCTACCGTGATGGTCAGCGGCTGCTCGACCACCACCCGGCAATCCTCCGGCGCCGCGGCCAACTCCGCGCCCGCCAGGCGGATGGCTCGGCATTGCGTTATCGGTTCGATGTGTTTCACGAAGCACAGCTTACTACGAAACACGAATGCACTCAAGAATGTCCACCCGGGACGTTTCTTTTTCACCAGGCACCTTTGCGTGTCGTAATCCGCCAACAGGCAGGCAAAGACTGACGGAATGGCAGGTTTCCCTGCGGCATTGGTGTAAACCTTGTGACTATCAGTCAATTCTGGTTATCAGGAGAACAGCAATGGATGCAGGAAAGAATCAACAGGCCGGTTATACGGCCGCGCCGAAAACGAATTTATGGCGGGCGGTGACGGCGGAATTTATCGGAACCTTTCTGCTCGTCCTGGCAGGGACGTCAGTCGCCGTGGCCGCGGTGCTGAACCGGCCGATCGCTGGGCCGGCATTGAACTCGCTGGCGGTCGGCCTGGCGTTCGGGTTGATGCTGGTGGCGCTGGTGGCCGCGCTCGGGCACATCTCCGGCGCGCACTTCAACCCGGCAGTCACCCTGGGATTGTCGGTCGCGGGGAAGTTTCCCTGGCGCTATGTCATCGGGTATCTCATCGCGCAATTTGCCGGGGCGATCCTGGCCGCATTGGTCGTCTGGGGAGCGTTCGGTCATGCGGCGCGCACAACCGCGGCGCTGGGCGCAACCTTTCCCACTCCGGGCACCGGCATCTGGCAGGCGATTTTGATGGAAGTGGTGATCACCTTCCTGCTGGTGTTCGTCATCACCGCGGTCGCCACGGACCGGCGCGTCCCCGCACCGGTAGTCGCCCCGGCGATCGGCTTCGCCCTGGGCGTTGCCGTGCTCATCGGCGGCCCGGTGTCCGGCGGCGCCGTCAACCCGGCGCGCGCACTGGGGCCGATGATCGTGGCCGGCCGCTTCACCGACTTCTGGATCTATCTTGTCGCTCCGGTGGTGGGCGGGATCGTGGCCGCACTGTTATATGACCGTTTCATCTCGCGCACCTCGGCGCCGGCTATTGAAACCTTCGAAGAACGTGCAGAGCGGCGAAAAGCCGCATAACGGCAATGGGAAGAATCAGGAACTGTCGCCTCGGGTGTCCCGGTTACCGTGGCATCGAGGGGACAGTTCCTACATGCAGGCTTGTCCTCCCTCCAAATTGGCGCTACAATCGTGCTGCATTCAGAGCTGAAGGAGCAACCGATGATTTTCGACCACCTCGACAACGCCGACCATTATTTCGCACTCAACTCCGGCTTCGCCGCGGGCTTCGACTTCCTGCGCAAGCAGGATCTGGACAAGCTCGAAGCCGGGCGCTATGAGATCGACGGCGACCGCGTATACGCCCTGGTTTTCGAAGGCGACGGCAAGGATAAAGAGGACTACCTGCTGGAAGCGCACGAGCGCTATCTCGACGTGCAGTTCACCGTCAGCGGCCAGGAATGCATCGGCTGGAAATCCACGCCCGCCTGCCAGATCACCCACAAACCGTATGATCCGGAGGTGGAAGCGGTGCTCTTTGCCGAACCGGCGACGGTCTGGATCGACGTGCCGGCGAAGCACTTCGTGGTGCTGCTGCCCAACGATGCCCACGCGCCGATGCAAGGCCAGGGGCACGTCCGCAAGGTGGTGCTGAAGATCGTGCTGGAGTAGGCGGCGGATATCGTTCAACGAGAACCGCCGGAGCATTCGCCCCGGCGGTTCTCGTTTTTGGCTTTGCTTGCTGACGCTTAGAGAAGAATCCAATCAGGCCCGACGCCGGCGGGCGCTGCGTTCAATGCCGTGTCGAAATCTACTTCACATGTGGAATCATTCTGCCGGCGGATGCTGGGCGCCGGCGGTGTGCCCGTTCCACCCCGCCAGTAGTTGCCGCCCAACGGGATAGTATACGCGCCCGTCATGACGGACAGGTCCACAGTCACCCCATCGAAATCATTGCCGGCGATGGCGCCGCTGGCAATCGGCGTTGTCGTGCTGTTCACAAACTCCAGGCAGTAGTTCGCATCGTTCGGGCGCACGATGTTGTTGGAGAAGGTGAACCCGCTTGCACTTTGATCGGAAGTCACTCGCGGGCAGGCATTGGCGATATAACAGTGATCGACGATAACGCCGGTGGGGAACATGAGAGTGCAGGCCTGATCCGTATTGAAGATGATATACGAATTCGAGAACCTCGGCGCGCAGTTGGCGATCTCCAGCGTGGTGCCATGCCCCTGCTTCAGATTGTTGATCCAGCAGTTTTTGATCAGCGTGCCCGACCCGTCGATGGGATCATAGCTCACCGCATTCACGAAATTCAAGGTGAAGCCTTCGTCGGCACCGAGCCCGCCGGTCTTATGCGCGGTGATATTCGCCGGATGGCTGCTGGACGCCAGCACGCGCAGCAGGCCGATCACGCGCAATTGACCGGCCGTCGAGCTGCCGGCAGGATTCTCCGGCATGTCGATGGTGGCATCGTCCTTCAAGTAGACTTTACAGCCGGTGGGTATCATGAAGTTGCCGTCGTCCACGGTCACCGTGCCTTCGACGACATATGGGCTGAAGGAAAAGTCAGCGGTGAAGCCGCTCGGATTATTGGCGGGCACGCGCGTGCCGTGCACCTCGGTGACGGTATCGGAAGGGCCGGACTCCACGCCCTGGGCCACCGCGGTCACGTAATAAGTATAGAGCACCCCGTCGCCGTCCGGTGAGGTGATCGTATCAATGTAGTGCGCTTCGGTGATCGGCGATGCCGTGCGGCGCACCGGCGTGCCGTTGCCAACGCGGCGATACACATTGAATCTGATGGCGGCACGGGTGTAATCAATACTGTTTCCCCAATCGAGCGTGATGGCGCCTAACGCGCCGGTGGCCGTCAGCTCAACCGGCGCCGGCGGTGCATTGGCCGGCACGTTGTTGTGATCGCTGCAGCCGAAAAGCAGCAGGGAGAGCAGCAGGCCAACTGACAGGGCGATGAAGTGTTTCATTGAGATCTCTTATCGGCGTTATGGAATGACTCGAGGCAAGTGGTTGCTTTCTGCTTATAGTATTCCATGTCTACCGGGCAGGCGCAGGATGAGCCGGAGAGATCATATCGTTGGACCTTTCCCCCCGGCTAATATATCAGGTACCGGTTCGCGCGATAGTTTCTTGCTCTTGCTCTATCCTCTTGCTCTTGCTCTGAAATCCTCACGAGACATAGATCCGTGAGGCTTTCAGAGCAAGAGCAAGAGGATAGAGCAAGAGCAAGAAACTATCGCGTTAACCGGAACCTGACGCGTATGCCCCCAGATACAGGAAAAGGGCTTATTTCACCGGTTCGAAGCTCAGCGCATCCATCAGCACCGGCGCCCCGGCGGGCACGGCGGCGGTCAATTGGATGTTCGTCCACATCGCCGGCAGCGTGGGAAAGTCCATCGTCACCCGCGTCCACTCCGTGCCGACGTCGAAGGTGTCGGCGCTCATGCGCTCGCTGTTGTCAAATTGGCCGCTCAGGCGGAGGGTCACCGTGGTCGGCTTCTCCGCCTTCAGGTAGCAAGTCAGGCGATGGGGCAGGCCGGCGATGAAATAGGGCCGCATGAAATTGGTCGTCGCCCCGGCGGGCAGCACTGCCGCCTGCTCGCCCTTTTTATCGGAAGGCGCGGTATTGGGAGCGGGGTAACCCTGGCCGCGCAGCCAGTCGATCTCATTCTTCTCGAAGCTGCCCCACTCCACACAGCCGTCGATGGGCATCTCCGCTTTCGCATCCAGTAAACCGTAGCCCTTCGGCTCGACATAGACCAGCGGGGTCGAGTGGCGGGCGCCGTCTTTGTCGATGACGGTGCCGAAGATGTAATAGGGCAGCGGGCTTTTCGGCAATGAAACCGAGCAGGCACTGCCGTTGATCTTCGCCGGCAGCACGCGCCAGGCGCGGCTGCGCCAGTTCCCCGGCACGCCGTAGCTGAGCGCCAGGTTGGCGGAAGCGGCGGCGCGCTCCGGCGGACCGCTGAACGACCACTGCGCGTTCACCTGCGAGCCTTTGCGCTTGATGGCGATGGGCGTGACCTGCAAAAACGCCGGCTTGCCCTGCAGGTAGACATCCAGCCAGTCGAACTGCTGGCCGACGGAGTTGGGCGCCGCATGGTCCCAGTTCGGCATGATGGCCAGGTGCTTGTCGCCGGCAGCCAGCTCGTAGCTGCGCATCAGCGAGGGCATCCAGTAGAAGTTGTCGTTGGTCGCCGACACCCACAGCATCGGCGTCTTCGCGTAGGCCAGCCGCCAGCCCGGATCGAGGGTGGCCCCCCAGCGCTCGGCCGTCGCCGCATCCGGCACTCCGCGGAACCACGCGCACCCGAGCTGCAGGCTGCCGGTGCCGAAGGAAGCGGCGCACGCCTTCAACCGCGGATCGAGGCCGGCCATCAGCGTACTGTAAAACCCGCCCCAGGAGTTGCCGCACATACCGATGCGGTCCTTGTCCACCTCCGGGCGCGATTGCAGGAAGGTCACCGCCTTCAGCGCGGCAATGGCGCCGTGGGCAATAGGCGCCTTCTGGATCTCATCGGTCAACACCAGGTTGGAGTTGATCATGTATTTCACCGTCGAGCGGTAGCCGTCGCCGAGATTGGGGTAGTCGAAGCAAAGCATGGCATACCCGCGCTTTACGCCGTATTTCGCCAGATTGGTATCCGCCGGCGCCAACCCCGACTGGTTCCAGATCACGGCCGGCAGCCCCTTCGCGCCCTTGGGATAGACGAAATAGCCGAAGGTATCGACGTTCTTCTCGCCGTCCATCTCGACGTGAAAGGTCACCTCTTCCGTGACGATCCCATCCGCCTCGGTGGTCTTCAGCGTCTTCGCGTCCAGCGGGGTGGAATACAGCGCCGCCACGTCCGGGAACACCGGATCGTTGGGCGGGGTAGCCCAGGCCGCCGCGGCAGTCAGCAGGAAAAGCAGGAAGAAGTGATATCTCATGATAACTCCATTCTCCGACCCGCGACCAGATGATCAATCAATACGCGCGGCCGCCTTATTCGCCTGTCGGCAGCCCGGATGCCAGATGCGATCGGTCTCCAGTCCCAGTTGCTCGACAGCCCGCCAGCAAGATTGAATCGACTCCAGTTTACCAATATCATGCGCATCACTGCCCACCGAGAAACATGCGCCTTGTTCGGCGATGATGGCAAGATAGTCCAGATATTCTTTGAAGAATCGCTCGCTGTGCACGGGACTGGCCATGACGGCGCTCCCATTGATCTCGATGGCTGTGCCGGTCGCCTTCGCCGCCTGCCCGAGCTCGCGGGCGTAGCTCTCCGGCACCGCCTCCATGCTGTCGAACCAGGGCCAGCCTCCGTTGTCGTATTCACCTTTCCCGAACCAGTAGGGATGCACCAGCACGTCCACCAGCGGGTCGTTGCAGACCTTCAGGTGGTGCCGGTGCTGGATATCGACGATCTTCTTCAGGTCATATTCATCCGAGTAAGCCGAGTGAATGCCGCCGATGGCGAACTGGAAGCCCATCTCTTCCTTCATCTCCGGGTTGAAGGCGAACTCGCCATCGCAAGCCATGTAATTCAGCTCCACGCCGAAGAAGACTTCAACCTCCGTCTCCAGTGCGGCAATGTCGTCGCGGATGAAGCGGTGGAGCTCCAGCTTGTCCGGCGTGTTCAGGTGGTCGGTGATCCCCAGCCGGGTGACGCCCAGCCGCTCGCATTCCCGAATGATCGCCGGCACCTCCATCGTCTCGTTGGCGCACTTCAGGTATTTCGTGTGAATATGAAAATCCCATCGCGGTGCTGTCATGGCCATCTCCTTTCAATACATGCTTTACTTCAGCGCATCTTTCTCCACCACTTCCTTCGGCAGTAACAGTGCCTCGGTGTTGCGGGCGTAATACGGCGGCACGGTCATCAGGATGCGCTGGCCGGTGCAGAAGTGCATCTTCCACAACTTGCCGTCCTGCCCGGCGGGCACCGGCACATTGAAGTAGCCGATCTTCTCCATCTTCTCGAAATTGAACGCCACTTTGCCGTCGGGATCGAGCAGGCTGCCGGTTTTGCCGTCGGCGTATCCGCCGATCACTTTGGTACCTTTCGGCACGTAGAAATACAGGTACCACCGCCCCTGCAGGCCGCTCTTCGATGACTCGATGGTTGCCGGCAGGCCGTCCAGGTCGAGGAGATTGAGGTAGGGGCTGCCGCCGCTGTTGACGGTCAACGTGTGCAGGCCGGCGTAAGCTGTCTTCAGCGATTGTGACTGCGGCGTCTCCGGCGGCACGGTTGCCTCGTTGCGCAGGTCGAGCTCCGCTTCGTTGTCGCCCAGCGCATTTTTCAGCGAGGAGAGCGCGAACGTGCCCGCCTTGCCGGAATAACGCAGGGTGACCGCCTTTGTCCCTTCCGGCACCCAGGTATATACCGGCAGGTCGAAGCGCGTCCAGAAGCCGGCCATGCTGTCCGGTACTTTGGGCAGTTTCAGCTTCGTCGCCGGCACCAGATTCTCACTGAAGGCGACCGGCGTGAAGTCGATCAGCGCATTTTCCGCGATGCCGGCGGTCAGCACGGCGTCGATCTCCTGCGGGGTGAGTGGCGGCAACTGCTTCCACGGGTTCTTCGCGTCCGGCGTCTGCCACTCGCAACCGGCGGGGAAGGTGATGCTCTTATCGCGGGCGATGATGTCGCGGTAGGCGGCCAGGCTGTGCACCATGCCGGTGAAGCGCATGCGCACGGTGAAGCTCATCATGTTTTCGAAGGCGGTCTGCCGCGCGGGGCCGGTCGCCGTCGCGTAAAGCTGGAACAGCTCCACATAGCGGGTATACAGCGTCAGGTCGTCGATGCGCGCGCGGATCTTCTCATCGGTCGTCAGTTCCTTCGCCGCCTTCAGCGCGCGGTACATGCGGCCGATCAGGTCTTCGCTCATGCGCTGCCGGTCGCTGCCGTCGATGAGTCGGTAGAACCCCGCCATCGGTTTTTGTGCGGGGCCGAAAGCCTTATCCAGGAAATCGGCGGTGATGGCATCCTTCCGCCCGGCTTCCTTCACGTCCCACAGCATGCGCGCGGCGAAATAGTAACCCAATCCGCACGGCCCCCAACTATCACCGGATTCCGCGGACATAAAGCGCGCGCCCTTGTCGTAGAAGTGCGGGATGCTTTGCTGCAGATAGGCCAGGTTGCCGCCGCGCGGACTGCCGGGCATGTCGCGGCTCCAGGTATTCACATTGTAGTATTCGCGCATGCCGACGGTGGCGCCTTTGGCCGACCAGCCGTCCAGCAACTCGTCGACGGTGAAGCCGCCGCTGATGAAGGCGGTGGCCACGCTGACCACCACGTTGGGGTTCACCTTGATCGTCGGCGGGGGCGAATGCTGGTTGTAGGCGTAGATGCCGATCACCTTGCCGGGGTACTGCTGGTTCACCGCCGCCGCCGTCTCGTTCGCCAGCGTGACGACGCGGTCGCTGACGCTGCCCATCGCCTTGCAGGCATCGCACTCGCACCACCCGCCGCCGTCGCTGGGGTCGAGCGAGGTGCTGTCCGCCGCCGGGTTGGCCGCGAAGTAGCGCAGGCAGTGATCGGCCACCAGCTTGCGCAGGCCCGGATTGGAGATGCAGAATTTCGCCCCTTTGCGCTCGCCGCCGACCAGCGCGATATATTCCGGGTGGGCGGCGAATTCGGCCTTGTTGCCGCTGATGATGCCGTCGTAGGAATGCCCGGTGTTGAGCGTGATGCTGCTCACCGCGCGATTCTTCGCGCACCAGTCGTCGTAGTTCCCCGGGTTGTAGCCGCCGAAGCCATACCAGATGCGGCGGGCATAATAATCCGGCGCTTCAAAGGCGTCGACGGCAATCGTCGGCGCGGCGTTCGCCGGAATCACCTCCCAGGTGGGGCCGGGGAAGAACTGGCGGTAACCCAGGCGGGAGAGGAAATCCCAGACGGCGTCGCGCACGGCCAGGTCGCTGGCGCCGATCAGGTACACGCCCTTCGCATGCGAGCGCAGCAGGTATTCCCCGCGCTTTTTCGGATCGACGGCATCGAACTTCGTGCCGGTTTTGACCTTCGGAAAGTCGGTGAAGACGCCGACCGCCAGTCCGGTGCTGCCGTCGCCGGTTTTGATCTCGAAGTCGGCGCCGCTGATCTTCTGCAGATAGGTCGCCAGAGATTGCGCCGCATCTTTGACCGGCTGCGACGCCGTTTCGCTGACCACAATCGGCAGCAGCGCTTTCCCGCCGGCAGCCAGTTTTGCCGTCGGCGCCGCCTGCACCACAACACTGATCAGACCAGACAACATGAACAAGAGCACGAAGAATACCGGTTTCCGCATAACGATCGGCCTACCCTTTCCTGTAAAAAATCATTGTATTGGTAAATTCAAGCCGGCGAATGATGATACCTTCCGTTCTATCACTGTTCCCTATCGTATGGTAGGCCTCTTGCTCGGTGGCGGCTCGGAGATGCGGGCCCTCTCCCCCCAACCCCCTCTCCCAATGCTGGGCGAGGGGGAGAAGGCTTTGTTATATAAGATAACAGGATCATTTATCCTATCCGGCGCTCCCCCTCACCCAGCATTGGGAGAGGGGGCTGGGGGAGAGGGCCCGCGTCTCCGAGCCGCCGCCGAGTAAAGGCATATTGTGGAAAACCACATTGACATCCATACCTTCGTTCGCTATCCTTGGATTGCTTCAGAGGGGTTTCAGGATCATGGCAGTTTCCATCACAGCTATCCCACTGGATACCCTGTCACGCAAGATCGGCGAAGCGCTGGTGCGTGCGGGAGAGCAGCTCCTGCGGCACGGGGCGGTGCGCATTGCCCGCATGGATGACCAATCGGCGCAGGTCACGATCAGCGGTGAAGGCTACGGCGCCACCACCGTGACCGTCACCGTCGATCTCGACAATCGCGTCATTCCCTTCACCTTTGCCTGCCGCTGTTTCAAGGCCTACGGCAAGGACCAGGTCTGGTGCGAGCACAAGTATGCCGCCGCGCTGGCGCTGGTGCGGTATGCGGAGCAGGGGACACTCGGCAACTGGCAGGGTCACCTGAGCTGGCTGCTCTCCGACTGCGCGCCCGCCAGGTTGCCCGACCTTCCGTCGGTAACGGTCCCCGAAGAGGCGGTCTCTCCCACCTTCCTGGTGCTGTTCAGCCTGCAGCGGCAAGCCGGTGGGCAGGTAGTGCTGGCGCCGCTGGTGGTGCCGGTGACGCGCGTGCCGACCGAGGCCTTGCACGATCTCGAGCGGTTGGCCGAAGTGGTGGAGCAGGCCGGGACAAAACTCGCGCCGCAGCCGCTGCCCGCCACCGCCCGCACCACCGCGCTGGCATCCACCCCGGAAGGGCAGGCGGCGATGGCCGCGCTCTTTACCCATCCCGCGGTTGCCGATAAGCCCGTCATTCCGGCGGACGCACTGTATGATCTGCTGCCGCTGCTGGAGCACGCTCTGGTCTACCTGGGCACACCGTCCAATGCGTTAAAACGGCGGTTGCGCGTGGTATCGGCGCCTGGCATGCTGCAGCTCCAACTCGCCGAGAGCCCGGCCGGATTGACACTGACCCCGGAGATCTCGCTGCCGGATGCCATGATCCCGGTGAGCAAAGAGAAGCTGTATATCCTCTCGGCGGAGATGGCCTGCTGTTTGAGTGACGATCTGCTTTTCACTGTGCCGATCTCTGCGCCGGCGCTGCAGGCGTTAACCATGCAGCAGTGCGTGGAGATTCCGGCCGAGGATAAGGATGATTTTGTGTGGCGCTACCTGGCGCCGCTGGCCGGCGCCTTCCCGCTGCAGGGCGAGGGGCTGTCCAGCCGGGAGTGCCGGGTGCCGCCGGCGCCGCTGTTGTACCTGGATGAGAAGATCGGCGGCGTGAAGCTGCGCTTCCGCTTTGCGTACCGAGACTGGGAATACCCCCGCGCGCACGCTGGCGCCAGTCCCGACCGCCTGGAGGTCGATCCCGCCACCGCCGTCCTCTATCGCGTCACCCGCGACTTTGCCGCTGAAGCCGCCGCGCTGGAGACGCTGCGGGAGACCGGTATCGTCCCCTGCGAGTTCGGCGACCGCGCCGACTTCGCCTGTGAAGCCCCCCTCGCCCGCCTGCTCTGCGACATCCTCCCCGACCTGCGCGCCCGCGGGTTCCAGGTGATCGGCGAGGAGGGGCTGCGCAACATCCGCGTGCTGCACGACGCGCCGGAATTCAAGCTGCAGGTTTCCTCCAAAATCGACTGGTTCGACCTGTCCGGCGTGCTGCAGATCGGCGAGCTGAAGCTGTCGCTGCAGGAGCTGCGGCGCGGGCTGAGCGCGCATGACGGGGCCATCACCTGTCCCGACGGCACACTGATCATCTTCCCGCCGGAGTGGTGGCGCAGCCTGCGCTTCCTGCTGGGGATGACGGTGGAGGAAGGCAAGGCGCTGCGCGTGCCGCGGCGGCAGGCGATGGCCTTCAACCTGGCGCTGACCGAGTTCGACGGGGTGAAGGCGGATGCCGAATTCAAAGCCTGCCGCGAGCGGCTGCGCGCCTTCTCCGAGATTGCGCAGCGCCCGCTGCCCACCGGTTTCCAGGGCACGCTGCGCCCGTATCAGCAGGCGGGGTATGAGTGGCTGCATTTCCTGCATGAATATGAGCTGGGCGGCTGCCTGGCGGACGACATGGGGCTGGGGAAAACGGTGCAGACGCTGGTGTTCCTGCAGGCGCTGCACGAAACCGGCCACGCCCAGCACGCCGATCTCATCGTCATGCCGCGCTCCCTCCTCTTCAACTGGCAGCGCGAGGTGGAGCGTTTCGCACCGTCCTTCCGCATCCTCGTCCACGCGGACAACGATCGCCCGCAGGACCACGCCGACTTCGATCAATACGACCTGGTGCTGACTACCTACGGGATCATGCTGCGCGACCTGGAGGTGCTGCGCAGTTACCCCTTCCACTACCTCATTCTCGACGAGGCGCAGGCGATCAAAAACCCGCAGACGCAAACCTCGCGCGCCGCCGGCTGCCTGAACGCCGACCACCGGCTGACGCTGACCGGCACGCCGGTAGAGAACGGGGCGATCGAGCTGTGGTCGCAGTTCCACTTCCTCGAGCCCGGCCTGCTCGGTACGCAGGACTACTTTCGCGAGGAATTCAGTCAACCCATCGAGAAGCAAGGCGACGCCGGCGCAGCGAAATTCCTGCAGCGGCTGGTCTACCCCTTCATCCTGCGCCGTACGAAAGAGCAGGCAGCGCCCGACCTGCCACCGCGCACCGAGCGGCTGATCTACAACGAGATGGAAGCCGCACAACGCGCGCTGTACGAGAAGACGCGGGATCTATACCGCGAGCGGCTGCTCGGCCTGGTGGCCGACGAAGGCCTCAACCGCTCCCGCATGCACATCCTGGAAGGCCTGCTGCGCCTGCGCCAATTGTGCCTGCACCCGCGGCTGGTCAACGCGGAGTATACGGAGGAGTCGGCAAAACTGCAGCAGACGCTGGACACGCTGGAGACGCTGCACTCGGGCGGCCACAAGGCGCTGATCTTCTCGCAGTTCGCCAGCATGCTGGCCATCGTGCGCGAGGCATTGGACGAGCGCGGCCTCCGCTATGCGTATCTCGACGGGAAAACCAAAGACCGCCAGGCGCGGGTGGACGCCTTCCAGCAGGACCCCGAGCTGCCCTTCTTCCTCATCAGCCTGAAAGCCGGCGGCACCGGCCTTAACCTGACCGCCGCCGACTACGTCCTCCACCTCGACCCCTGGTGGAACCCCGCCGTCGAGCAGCAAGCCACCGACCGCACCCACCGCATCGGCCAGCAAAATCCCGTCTTTGTCTACAAATTCATCACCTTGAACTCGGTAGAAGAAAAGATCGTGCAATTACAGGAGCGCAAGCGGGCATTGACCGAGCAACTGATCTCCACTGAAGGCGGGTTGTTCAAGTCGTTGACAGCGGAGGATTTAGCCGAGTTATTCAGCTAGTATCTACGGGAGGGCGAGCGTCCCCGCGAGCCACGATCATGAGCCTGTTACCGAATCTAACGCCATTCGAGACCGGTTCGCGAAAAGCATTTTACGCGGTAACGGGCTCATAATCGTGGCTCGCGAGGACGCTCGCCCTCCCATCTGTAACGAACCCTTGCATTATGTCTCTCTGCCGGTTGACGAAATCCGGATTGCTCGCCAACATAGCAGTAATACCGCAGGACTCCGAAAGCGGGTGCCACATGAAGCAGTACATCAACGTGCCGGTCCGCATGCGAGACGGCGTTTCTCTGTCGACCGATATTCGCCAGCCTGACCAGGGCGGGCCCTTCCCGATCATCGTGAAGCGCACGCCATACGGCCACGTCGAGCCGGCCACGTACCGGGGCTACATTGATGCCGGGTATGCGGTGGTCACGCAGGATTGCCGCGGACGGTTCGATTCCGAAGGCCGTTTTGTGCCCTTTATCGATGAAGCGGCGGACGGCGTCGACACGCTGGCCTGGGTGCGCGCCCAGCCGTGGTGCGATGGGCGGATCGGCATGATCGGCGGTTCCTATGAGGGCAGCACGCAGCTTGCCCCGGCGTGGGAGCAGCCCGCCGGATTGCGCGCCATCACCCCGTTCGTGATGGGCCGCGACCCCTTCAAAGATATGATCTACTACCAGGGGGTGTTCAACCTTTCGCTGGCGGTGGGCTGGGGCCTGGGCGTCTCCGCGCATACCCCGCAGCTCACCACCTACACCGATTGGCAGCGCGTCTATCGCCACCTGCCGCTGATATCTCTCGACGAGGCGGCGGGCTTCAACGTGCCGTATTTCCGCGAATGGCTCTTACACCCGGTTTACGATGACTACTGGAGGGCCGTCAGCGTAGAGGCGCATTATCCGCAATACAATCTCCCCGTGCTGCACCGCGGCGGGTGGTACGATCTGTATGGCGAAGGCGTGGCGCGTAATTACGAGGGCATGCGCGCGCAGGGCGGGCCGTTAGCCCGGCACCAGCAGCTCGTCATGGGCCCATGGGGGCACGGCCTGAACACGCGCACACTCGGTCAACTGGATTTCGGCCCGCAGGCGGTCATCGACCTGGAGCGGTTGGAGCGGCGCTGGCTTGATCGCTGGGTGCGCGACGAGGAGAACGGCGTCGAGCAGGAGGCGCCGGTGCGCCTCTTCATCATGGGCGCCAACGTCTGGCGCGAGGAACGGGAGTGGCCGCTGGCCCGCGCGCGAGAAGAGGCATGGTACCTGGCCAGCGGCGGCCGCGCGAACAGCCTGTATGGTGATGGCGCGCTGACCGACATTGCGGTCGATGGCGCGGAAACGGACGGCTATGTCTACAATCCGGAGAACCCGGTGCCGACGATCGACGGCGGGCCGCAGGATCATGTGCCCATCGAACGGCGGGATGACGTGCTGGTCTTCACCGGGCCGGAGTTGCGCGAACCGTTGGAAGTGACCGGCTACGTGAAAGCCGTGCTGTACGCCGCCTCCGATACGCCGGACACCGATTTCATCGCCCGCCTGTGCGATGTGCATCCCGACGGCCGCTCCATTTACATCTGCGACGGCATTGCGCGCGCCCGCTTCCGCGAAGGGCTGGACCACGAAGTGTGGCTGACGCCCGAGCAGATCTACGAATTTGAGATCGCCATGGGTGTCACCGCCAACACTTTCCTGCCCGGGCACCGGCTGCGGTTGGAGATCACCTCCAGTTGCTTCCCGCGCTTCAACCGCAATCTGAACACCGGCGAACCGATCGCCACCGGCACGCAGATGCAATGCGCTCGAGAGACGATCTACCACTCCCGAGCCTATCCATCGCGTATGCTGTTGCCGGTGGTTGATGCCGTGCGTTGAAGCCTGCGCTACCCCCTCACGAAGGTGTTGAACGAATACGGCTGCAGCTCCGCGGTGAAATCCTCACCATTCAGCTTGATGGTCACGCGGCGGGCCTTCGGCAGGTCGTTGCCCACCACGGTGACGGTTGAACCGTCCGGATTCTCGAAGGCGACTGCGTTGCCGGCCAGGTGGCCACGGAGACCCCGCCGTTTGGCGCCGGGCTGCACAAAGTGCGAGAAGTGCTTCATCACGTAGAACTCGGGATTGTAGGTCACCTGCTGTGTGACCGGGTCGATGGTGATCAGCGCGTTCTGCGGCCAGCCCCAGGTGCTGCGGCCGCCCGGCTCCAGCACCATATTCCAGTAGACGTAGGCGTTCACGCCGTTGGTCAGGTAGTGGCGGAAGAGGTTGAAGATGTAGCGGGCATACTCCCAGGTGTTGGCGCCGTCGCCGCATTCATTCTCCGACTGCATGCAGCGCAGCTCCGGGTAGCTCATCGTGGTTTGCTGCAGCGCGTGCTTGCCCGCCCACTGGTAGCTGACGCCGCGAACATGCCGCGCGGCTCGCGGATCGCTCAACACCAGATTGGCGAACAGGTCGTAATCCGGGCTGTTGATGGTGCCCAGCCAGATCTCCGTCTCCGGCAGCTCCTTCGCGAAGAGCGGGCCGATGTAGCCGGCGATAAACTCGCGCAACTGCTCGCCCGTCCACAGGCACGACGGGAATTTCTGGTCGGCCACCGGCTCATTCTGAATGTGAATCTGCCGTACGGTGATGCCTTCCCCGGCGTAGGCTTGCACGTATTTCAGGAAGTACCGTGCATAGGCATCCAGCACGTTCTTCTCCCAGATCATCGTGCCGTAATTATAAACGCGTGGGAACTTCATCCAGGTGGGCGGGCTCCACGGGGAGGAGAAGAGGGTCATGCCCGGCTGCCGTTGCAGGGCTTCCCGCACGTAGGGGATCAGATACCCCCGGTCGCGCTCGATGGAGAAGTGCTCCAGCGAGTAATCGCCGGGCGATTCGTCGTAGCTGTACCATTCCGCCGCGTAGTCATTCGCCCCGACCGGCAGCCGGCAGCAGGTGAAGCGCATCTCGCCCTCTGCCCCAAACAGCGCGTTTAGCACCTTCGCCCGTTCCGCGGCGGGTATTTTCCCCAGGGCAATCCACCCCAACTCATTGAAACAGCCGCCGAATCCATCGATGGTCTGGCAACGCTCGCCGGTCAACTCCAGCGTATCGGCGACTGCCGGAAGGGAACCGATCGATTTCATGCTCCATGTACGCTCCGGCGTGGTTTGGACCCAACGGACCAACGGCATCATAATTTACCTCCTGGTGTAAAAAGGATTTTACTTTATATTAGCCGGAAAGCGCGAAATCCCTGTTGCCCATCTAGTATTATATGGGCGTTCACTCGGAGATACGGGCCCTCTCCCCGACTCCGAGGGGGACTGTCCGTATTTTCCCCCGCCTTCTCTGCCCGCCCACGCGTGATCACCACGGCTCATATCTGCGTGTGCTTGGTTCGCGCGATGATGTGCTCCTGCAGGTCAAGTGAGATGAGTTTGAACATCTGCGAATAACCGGCGACGCGCACGGCGATATTGCCGTAATGCTCCGGGTCCTGCTGCGCCTGCCGCAGCCGTTCGCGGGTGGTGACATTCCACTGCACCTGGCCGATCCCCATGCTGATCAGCGTCTGAATCAGGATCTGCAGCCGTTCCACGCCCTCCTCACCTTCAACGGCCTTCGGATCGAGGTCGATGATGGCAGCCGAGGCGCCGGCGGCCTGGTGGTGCGGCAGGCGCGACAGCGTGCCCAGCAGCGCGGTGACGCCGGCGACATCGCGACCCTGGTGGGCGGAGAGTGAATAGGCCAGCGGCTCACCCGCTTTACGACCGTCCGGGGTGGCGCCGGTTCGTTCGCCGTAGGGAAGGTTGAAATAAAAGGTGAACAGGTGGACGAAATAGCGCCCGCCCATCGGGCTGCGCATGGTATCCATCAGCGCGATGAAGTCGTTGGTGGCGCGAACTGCCAGCGCGTCCACCCACTCGATGTCGTTGCCGTATTTCGGTGCGCGGTGGCACAGGCGCTGGTGCAGCCCCTCAAACCCCTCGTAATCGCAGCGGAGCGCGGCCAGCAGTTCTTCGGGGGAGACCTGGTGTTGCTCGAAGACCAGCGTTTGCACGGCCGCCAGCGCGTCGGCGATGTTGGCGGTCCCCATGAAGGTCACCGCATGGTAGAGATACCGCGCCCCGCCGTCGGTCAGATCCCGCCCGCGGGCGATGCAATCGTCGGTCAGCACCGACTGATATGGCAGCGGCCCCCACTCGCGCTGCAACAGCTCGCCGCGGTTGCAGTGGTAGACCATGCGCTCGGTAAAGAAGCGCACCTGCGCCGAATACGCGGCATACAGCTCCTCCAGGTTGCGCATGGCGGTGAAATCGCCGGTGTGAGGACCGACCTGCTGACCGGTCTTCGGATCGAGGCCGTCGAACAGCGCCAGCTCCAGGCACTTCAAGGCGTTGAACCAGCCGGAGACTGCGTGCGGATTGGTCTTGCCGGGAATCGTCAATTCGATGCAGCCGATGGGCGCGTAATCGCGCGCCTCTTCCACCGGGATGCCGCGTTCGGTCAGCGCCGGGATGAAGCAGTCGTCATTGAAGATGAACGGAATGCCGCCGCCGCGGCGAATCAGTTCCGCCGCGCGGCGGACGAAGGCCGGTGGCGACTGCCGGTGCAGGCGGACGGACAGGTCGCGAATGAAGCCGACCTGTTCCGTGGCGTCGAGAATCACGTAGCTGAGCTCGTTGACGGCATTTTCACCGTCCGCCGTCAACCCGCCCAGCGTGATGGCCTGTACATCGTACTCCAGGTAGAGCTTGCAAGCGAGCTCGGCCATCAGCTCCACGGCTTCGTCTCGGGTCAGGCGGCCGGCGGCAATATCGGCCTGGTAATACGGCCAGAGGATCTGATCGAGCCGGCCGATGCTGTTGGCGTTGATGCCGTCCTCGCCGCAGGTGAGAACATGGCACAGCCACAGCGACTGCACGGCTTCGGCAAAGGTCTGCGCGCCGCGGGCAGGTACACGCTCGCACAGTGCGGCCATCCGCTCCAGCCGTTCCCGCTCCCCCGCATTATCGGCCTGCGTGGCCCGGGCGCGCGCCACTTCGGCGTAGCGCTGCCCCAGCAGCTCACCGGCCTCGCACACCAGCAGGCCGGCGCGCCAAAAGTTCTCCTGCTGTATATACTCCGGATCGCAAATTGCCGTCGATTGCAACCGCTGCAGGATTTCCGCCTTGATGCCCGAGAAACCCAGGCGCAATGCCTTGGCGTAATCGCGCACCGAATGGTTTTCAATCCAACCCCACCCGCTATACACCATGGCCGATGGTCCGTCATTGAAATATGTCTGATGGCCACGGGCGTTCTCCGCGTCGCACTCTCCGACGGTGGAAAAACGCGGCCGGGCCTGCCAGGAGGCCTTCGCCCCGGCGACCGCCGGCCATTCCTCTTCCGGAATCCCCAATTTGCTCAGCTTCGCGCAGGTTTCCGCATCCGACAGCTCAACCGGGGGCAGTTCCCAACATTGGGCATTGGGCAGATGCTCGCCGGCCAGCCCCCAGCACGGGGGAATCTCAATGGGCGCCAGGCACACCTGTTCGAGCAGAAACGCGGCGCGCGACTGCACCCGCGACCGGTCCGGCGCCTGAGCATGCACCCGCGACTGCCCCTTGGCCTGCGCCCGGTAAGCAGCCACCGCCAGCGCCACCTGCTGCGGCGCCTGCACGAACGACCCCTTGCGAGCCATTATGGCCTCACGCAATGCATCGATCCGCGTTGACCCCTGCCTGCCTGAAGAATCAGTCATTTCTCTCACCGTCCCGCCGGTATTATACAACGGATCATCACTCCTCTCATGCGGCGCCGGATATTTATCTTTGGCGCCGGCACAGGGATAATCAAGATTCGTGGCGAATGATACCGGCGCAAGTGAGGGGCACCATGTATCAGAGCTATTATTATCCCGAGCCCGTGGTCCGCATCCTGCGCGCCCGGCGCGAGCCGTGGGCGGAGCGCTGGAAACAGCACGTCACAACGGCGGCAGCGCCCTGGCGGTCAATGTCCGACGAGGCGTTGTGGGGGCTGATGTTCGGTCCCCGCCTGACGCGGGCGTGGCAGGTGTGGTCGAGCGGGCATTGCCCGGTGTGCCTGGGGCCGCTGCCCGAATACACCTGGACCATCGACGCGCTGACGCTGCCGTGGAAGACACGCTGCCCGCATTGCGGGGAAGTGTTCCCGAAGAATGACTTCGCCGCCTATCACCGTTCCGGTCTCGATGCGGCCGGGCTGTTCGATCCCGCGCGGACGGACTGTCGGCTGCTCTTCAACCCCGAGCACCCGGACCCCGCCGACCCCCTGCACACCTACGGCGTCGATGACGGCGAAGGTTGGACCGACGGGGAGCACCGCTGGCGCTTCATCGCTGCCTACCTGATCTACGGGCAATGGAAGCAGCTCATCCTGGGCGGCATCACCCGCTGCGCCGCTGCTTACCTGGCGACGGGGGAATCGGTGTATGCCCACAAGGCGTTGCTACTGCTGGACCGCGTGGCGGACGTCTATCCGCAGATGGATTTCGCCGAGCAGGGACTGGTGTATGAGATCCGTTATCCCTCCCCGGGCTACGTCTCCGTCTGGCACGACGCCTGCGAGGAGATTGCCGAGATGGCGCTGGCCTATGACGCGGTGCGACCGGCGTTGCCGCAGATGAGCGAACTGACGGCGTTCCTGCAGGGGAAATCCAGCGCCAAGGACTCGCCGGATGCCGTCCGTGAAAATATCGAGCGCAACCTGCTGCAACATTCGATCGACCACGAGGTGCGCATCCAGTCCAACTTCCCGCGCACCGACCTGGCGCTGCTCCGCCTGCACGGCATTCTCGACGCCGGCGGCCGGCGGGAGGTCATGGAAACGCGCCTGCAGGCGATGCTGGAACGGGCCACGGCGGTGGACGGCGTGACCGGCGAAAAGGGGTTGAACGGATATGCCGCCTGGACCTACACCGGTGTCTTCGAATTATTGGCCGGGCTGGCGGCCACCGACCCGGCGCGCTTCCGGCAGGTGCTGGTCCGGCACCCACGCCTTCACGCCGGCATCCGCTTTTTCCTCGACACCTGGTGCCTGCGCAAGTTCTACCCCTCCTGCGGCGATGCCGGCGCCTTCTGCAAACCGCAGGAGCAGGTCGCCGCGCTCACCTTTGAATCGTATGCCGCCCCGGACGTTGCCGCGGTCAAGCCCGGCCTCGGGCAGCAGTTCTTGCCGCGGCCATCCAGCCACGCGCTGCTGTGGGCGCTGTACCAGGCCACGGGCGATCTCGACATGCTGCGCCTGAGCCGGTTGGGCAACGACAGCCCGGATGGCCAGTTGCGTTTCGGCCTGCTCGCCGATCCCTCACCGGAAGCGCAGGCGGAATATCAACGCCTCCTCACCGAGCACGGCGCCGAGTTCCGCCAGTCCAGCATCGATAAAACGGAATGGCACCTGGCCATCCTGCGCTCCGGCCAGGGCGAGCATGAGCGCGCGCTGTGGCTCGATTACGATACCGGCCGCAACCATCATCACTTCGACGGCATGAATATCGGGCTCTTCGCCTTTGGCCTGGACCTGCTGCCCGACTTCGGGTATCCCCCCACCGGCTTCGGCGGTCACGAAACGCCGGAGGCGATGTGGTACGTGCACACTGCGGCGCACAATACGGTGGTAGTGAATGGCAAGTGCCAGCCGGGGCCGCACTGGATCAGCGAGGTGCTCGCCGCGGGCCGCTGCGACCTGTGGCTGGAGCGGGAGTGGACGCGCGGGCTGCGTAATGACGCGCCGGGCGTGTATGCGGAGACACGGCAGTACGAGCGAACGCTCTGGCTGACCGATATCGGCGACACCGCCTGTTATGTGCTGGATATCTTCCGCGTGCTCGGCGGCGCGGATCACGCCAAGCTGACGCACAGCGGGCAGGCGGCGCTGCGAACGCCCGGCCTGAATTGCCGGCCGGCGGAGCCGTTCATCGCCGACGCTCTGCTGCGGAATCTGCAAATCGACCCCAACGCCCCAGCCGAATGGGTCGCCGATTTCCACCTGGAGGATCCCCACAATTATCAGCACCGTGGCGCCGACTCGCCGTGCACGGTGCAACTGCGAGTGCACGACCTGACGCCCGCTGCGGAAGCCGGCACGGTGGAGTGCTGGGTAAACGACGGCGGGTATAATGAATCGAAGCTTTGCTGGATTCCCGCCGTCATGACACGCCGCAAAGCTGCGGAGGGTGAATTAGCCTCCACCTTCGTCGCCGTGCTGGAGCCCTTTGAGGGCGCCGCCGGCATTCGTGCCGTGCGGCGTGCCGAGTTGCAGACGGCTGATGGGCATGCGCTGGGATCTTCGCACGTGGCGGTGGCCGTCGAGCTGGCAGACGGGCGGACGGATTACTACGTCATGCTCAACACCGGCCCGCACCACGGCGACGGCGCCGAATGGCATGCCGGCATGGCCGTGCGGGTGCCGGCCTGGGATCTCGAAACCGACGCCGAAGCCTGCGTGCTGCGCTACGGGCCTGATGCCCCCGGCGAGGCGGTGCTGTTTCACGGCACGTATGTCCGGTGCACCGGAACCCTGATCAACGCATAATTTGCAGTATTTTAAAGGAGCAGTTGATGATTGCACGTCCTGATTTACTCGACGAACGTTCTCCGGCGGGGATCGAAGTGTTCCAATTGACCGATGACCCGGCGCTGCCATCCTGCCACGTCTACATGGAGGCGCAGGTCTTCACCCCGGATTCAAACCGGTTCGTGCTGCACCGCTCGGCGCACGCGCACGGGAGCGATAAAGATGATCCGCGGCATGTCTACCAGCTCTGCGAGGCCAAAACGGGCGCATTGTCGCCGTTGACGGTGGAAACCGGGGTGACTGGGCCGTCTGTCTCTCCCGACGGCAAGTACCTGTATTACTTCGTCGATGAAACGGAAGTCAACGGCGGCCGCCTGACGCTGAAGCGGGTGGGACTGGACGGCACGGGGCGGGAGACAATCTTCGTTGTTGATGCGCCGCTGCCGGGTACGAAATACCGCCCGAGCCACATCTATCCGCTCTCCACGCTGTCGTCGGATGGGCAGCGCATCGCCATCTCCGGCTTTCTGGGCGATGGGAGCTACGCCAGCGCGCCGTGGGGGTTGATGGTCTTCGATATCCCGCGCGCCACCGTCAATCTGGTCTACTACGGACCAAGCTGGCAGAATATGCACCCGCAGTATTGCCGTTCCCTCGACCCGGAAGCGTCGCATGACATTCTGCTCCAGGAGAACCACGAAAACTTCATCGACGCGCAGGGGAACGAGCACATCTCGCACGGCGGCCTGGGGGCGGATATTCACGTTATCCGCGACGACGGCACGAATTTCCGCAACATGCCCTGGGGCCGCGACGGCAACGAGTTCTGCCAGGGCCATCAGTGCTGGATCGGCCGCAGCACGCGCGCCCTCACCTCCACCATGACCGTGCAGCCACAGGAATGGCAGCTCATCGCCGGCCGCGCCGCGCCTTGGACGTGGCACGTGGGATTGCATACGCCGGGCGGCGTGCGCACCGATCTCAGCCGCAGCTTCCCCAACCCGCAGTTCTGGCACTTCGCCACCGACATCGCCGGCAGGCGCTTCATCGCCGACGGCGCGCAAGGTGAAGGCGGCTGCCTATATTACGCGCACCTTCCGGAAGACGAGGAAGCGCCGCTGTATGATTTCAGCTACCTGCTCACGCCGCGCACCAGCTTCGAGGGTCCGGCCCACATGCACCCGTTCATCTCGCCGGACGGCTCGACCGGCTTCTTCAACTCGAATGAGTCCGGCACGCTGCAGGCGTTCATGATTCGCGGATTGGATTGCCTGTAAGGCCTACTTCGCCTGCTCCTCCTCATCCCATCGTTTGCGCCTGGCCAACTCCGCCTCACTGGGGTTGTCCAGGCCGAACGACCCGGTTTTGACTTCACCGGCGCGGGCATAGCTGGCGACGATGACGCCGCTCGGTGACACCTCGCCTTTGAGCAAGGTGAACGCGGCCGGGATGGCGCCTCCGGCAAAGAGCCGCTTGCCCGTGCCGAGGGTGAGAGGGAAAATCTTCAGCCGGAGCTCGTCCACCAGGTCGTGCCGCAATAACGTCTGAATAAGATTGCCGCTGCCGTGCACCTGGATCTCCTGCCCGTCTTCCCCCTTGAGTTGCTTCACGGCCTCCGCCACATCACCGCTGATGAGCTCGGAATTGCTCCAGTCGAGCGCTGTCAGGGTCGTGGATGCCACATATTTTTTCGCGGTGTTGAAGCCACCGGCAATGGGATCGTCGGAGGAAACCGCATACGGCCAATAGGCCGCAAAGATCTCATACGTCCTTCTACCGAGCAATAAGTCGAAGGAATGGCCTATCTGCTCGACCATTACCTTGCCCAGGAACTCGTCGGAGTACGGGACGGTCCAGCCGCCGTATTTGAAGCCGCCCGTGGGGTCCTCTTCCGGTCCCCCGGGCGCCTGCATCACGCCATCCAGACTGATGAACGAAAGCACCACCAGTTTACGCATGCTAGTCTCCTTGGTAAGCTCGCTGCAGGGTCGCCAGGTCGATTTTCTTCATCGGCATAAATGCCTCGGTCACTCGCGCCACTTTCGCGGGATCGGAGTCCTGCAGCATGTCCGTCAACACCGTTGGGACAATCTGCCAGGAGACGCCGTATTTGTCCTTCAACCAACCGCATTGCTCGGCGCTCGGTTCGGCGGAGAGTTTGTCCCAGTAGTAGTCGATCTCGTCCTGCGTGGCGCAGTTGACCACGAACGATACGGCTTCATTGAAGAAAAAGTTATGCGGGTAGGCGCTGTCCATGGCGGCGAACTGTTGCCCCGCCAGCGTGAATGCCCCATGCATGACGGTGCCTTCCCGGTCCGGCGCCTGGTCTTTGCCGTAGCGGGAGATCTCGCCGACCTGCGAGTTCGGCAAGATGGCAGTGTAAAAATTGATAGCCTCTTCCGCCTTCCCATACACTTGACCGACGTACATCAGCGTGGGAATGATGCGCTGGGTGACGGGCATCTCGCCCATGAACATGATCTGCCAGGAGACCCCGAACCGGTCCTGAATCCAGCCGTATTTCGCGCTGAAGGGATATTCGCCCAGCTCCATCAGCGCCATGCCGCCCGGTGCCAGCCCCGCCCAGATCCGCTCCACCTCGTCCTTCGTCGGGCACGCCACCAGGAAAGACACGGAGGGATTGGGCTTGAACAGCGGACCGGCGCTCATCAGCGTGAAGTCCTGGCCGAACAGCTCGACCGAGAGAATCTCCGTCGTGCCGGAAGGCGTATCGCTCAGCACCGTCTTCTCTTTGATCCGACCGGTAAACAGGGAGGTATACAACTCCGCCGCTTCCCCAGCCTCTTTGTCATACCACAAAAACGGCGTTATCTTTTGCATCACGTATCTCCTCTCGTCGCAGTGATTTTACCATTGCGTAGAACAGGAACAACCTTACCGCTGTCCCGGCATGATGACAACAGACACGGAGGGTGATTGAGAGACGACATTACAGGACTATCGCTTGGTACGGTTCGGAGATGCGGGCCCTCTCCCCCCAGCCCCCTCTCCCAATTCTGGGTGAGGGGGAGCAACGGAGAAGAAAAAGGTCCTGTTATCGTCTATCAGAGAGCCTTCTCCCCCTCGCCCAGAATTGGGAGAGGGGGCTGGGGGGAGAGGGCCCGTGTCTCCGAACCGTACCAAGCGACAGTCATGCATTACGCTCCTGTCCATTCACCATTACAACCGAATGCGTGAAACCGGCCGGTATGGTGATCTCCGCCTGGCAACCTTCCGGCACGCTCACCTCCAGCCGGAAGGCGTCGTCTTCGCATTCCCACGACACCGCCACCGGACCGTGCGGGGTGGGGACAGCTCCCTTGGCCCACACCAGGCCGCAGGGGGCGGGTCGGATGGCGATGCGGGTGAAACCCGGGGCCAGCGGAGTGACACCGAGCACGCGCGCGGAGAGCTGGTAAAGCGGCGTGCACTGCCAGGAATGGCTCATGTCACCCCCACCCCACATCTCCGGGAAGGACTGCGTCTCTTCGTCGACCTGCCAGCGCCTCATCAGCGCCACGGCATATTCGTCGAAGAGCCCGGCGTGCGCCAGCGCGTTGAAGACGAAGTGCATGAAATACGGCTGGCAATTGAGCGGCCCTTCCGCCAGCACCCGGCGCAGAATCGCCGACTGCTCTCCCTGCGGCGCCAGGTCATACAGCACGGCCAGCGTATTCACATGCGGGCTGAAGGTCTCGATCTCCACGTCAGCGGGCAGCCAATCGTTGGGCGGCACGGCGGTCTGGAATGGCTTGCCGTCACGGTACAAACCCTTTTCGGCACGCCACAGTTCGCGGTTGAAAGCCTCCGCCACCTCTGCGCGCAGATGGTCATAACCGGGCAGGCGGTCGGTGTCGCCGGTCAGCTCCGCCACGCGCCGGGCATCCGCCAATCCCTGGTAGTAGAACGCCGTCATGTAGCCCTGCCCAATCACCGCCGGCGGGTGATGGCAACTGAAGCCGGCGATCTCCACCCAGTCCATGAACATGTAATCCGGCGCCTCGGAGATCAACCCGCTCGTCCCGCGCCAGCCGGCAAAGCGCCCCAGCAGGCCGTGCACCTGCGGAGCCAGCTCGCGCACCAGCGCCAGGTCGCCGGTGTAATCGTAATAATCGAGCAGCATCTGCACCCAGAGCAGGGCGTAGCTGGTGTGGAAATTGATGTAGTCATGCCGCTCCAGCATGGCGCCGAATTTGCGCAGGTCCTGCTCGGTTAGCCGTGCCTCACCGAAGGCATAGTAACTGAGCAGCGATTCGATCAGATAATCTCCCGGGTCACAGATCGGCTCCTGGTGGTCGGGCGAATCGAGGAAGTGGTCCTGCATGCAGAGCTGCAGCAGCCAGCGGCATACGTGCCAGTTACGGGTAAGCCCCTCATCGCTGCAGGCGAAGGCGCCGGCATAGGTCACCGGATAAGAAGAAAAGACGGCGGAAAGATCCTCCAGCAAGATGGGTGCCGTAACGCCTTTCGCCTCGACGTTCAGATAGGTGAAGCTGCCGTAGAACGGCGTCTCGAAATACTGCGTGCCCTCGCCCAGCACCATGCGCGCCAGCCGGCGGCCACCGGGAGCGTTGCGCTCGTTCATGCCGAAGGTCAACGTCGCCCCTACACCGCCGTTGACCTTCACGCGCAGGTAGCCGCTAAGCACACGGTCATATTGCAAGGCGAAACTGCCATCAGCAGTAATTACGATTGACTCATTGGAAATTTCCACGCCCGGACTGACCCGCACCACACCTTTCGGCGGATAAACCACCTCCAGCGGCGGCGAGACGAGAGCGCTGGGCAGTAGCACCGACCAGTGCTCGCCGGCCGGCACGCACGGCGCCCAACCGGCGTCGTTAAATCCCAGCAGTCGCCAACCGGCCGGCTCCGCTGCGGGCAAATAGGCGAGCATGTCGTCCTGCCACTGGAAATAGCTTCCTGCCGTCCCGCACCAGCTTTCGTCCGACCACACCTCGATCATTTCTCCGCCTGCAATGATCTCCGCCTGGAAAAAGAAGCCGGGGTGACCGCTGGAGCCGTACCAATTGGAGATGCGCCGGGTGAAGACTTCCACGGCGATCACATTGCTCCCCGCGCGGAGATAAGGCGTGAGATCGAGGTAATCAGCGTAATACAGCCCACTGAGTGTCTCCGACTTGCCCCCCGGATAGTCCTCCCCGGGATCGGCCGGACCGCGGGCGACCAACCGGCCGTTGACATACAGCCGGTAATGCTGATCGGCGCTCACCCAGGCGCCGGCGGATGTCGGGCTCTCCGCCAGCGTCACCTCTTGACGAAGGCAGGTGACGATGGTGTCGGACTCATCCTCTACCCGCATCCATTCAGCCGACCAGGCCGGCGCCGTATGTTGCCGCCGTGCAAACCCGGCTTCACGCGCCTGCACGCCCTCCGGAGAAACGACCGGTTCCAGGCCGGGTACGCAGATCGGCCCGCGCGGGTCTTCAGTCAACGGTTCGGCAAAGCGAGGGTGCTGTTGCATGGTCAATCCTTCGCAATAGATGGATAATGAACTGGTCTATTATAGAGGATCGGGAGCGGTCGATGAAGATCGATTTACGAGAGGATACGGCCCGGAGCCACCGGTCACTCCCGATAGCTCCGAACCGTCATATCGAAGAAGTATTGCCCCAATCTCGGTAGCTTACAGGATGTTGACGGTGTGCGGCGCTCCTACCGGAAGCATCATCGTCAGCGCCCCCGTCGCGGCGTCATACTCAAACGCCGCAGGCTGATCGTCCACCAGTACCTTGTCTGGTGCTTGCGCGCACCAGACAAGGAATGCCCCGCCGCCACGCAGCGTGAGGGTGTAATGCCCCGCGGCATCGACGCCTTTCACGGTGATCGCTCCCGCGCTGTTGAATTTGTCAGTCAAGCCGATAGGGGCGATGCCATTATCGATCGGCACGATGGTGTAGAGCTCGAACCCGCCTTCCGGCAGGCTGATAGACATCGCTTTGTCACGGGTGCAGCGGGTCAGTGTCTGCGCATTGTGCGCATAGACGGCAAACGACTCGCCGGCCAGCCCTTCCACATCCGCCGGACGTACCTGCCCGGTGATGTTGCGGCGCTCCGCTTCCTCTTCGTGATAGCGCGCATTGAAGACCCCGACGATCCCGGTGTCCAGATTGCGGTTAAAGACCTTCAGCAGCGCGTCTTCCCTGGTGGGATCGGTGAAGAGGCAATCGCGGGTCGGGCGGGCGATATCGCGGCAGCGCAGCACCGAACCATCCGCCAGCACCAGCTTGCGCAGCAGCGCGAAGTCATGCGCCTCCGGCTTGTCGGAGACGTAGACCGGCCCGCCGCTGATGGCGCGCGCCGCCGCGTGGAACGCCCCCATCTCGTGTCCGGATTGGAACATATCCCAGTCGGGGTGGGCAAACTCGCCGGCGAAGAAGCCGACGAAGGCATTGGTATACAGATGCAGCCCGTGCGTCTCCGGTCGCTTGGGCCAGAAGTCATCCGAGCTGCGCAGCAGCGTGGAGTTGAGCAACTGGTAGATGATGTCGGTGCCGCAGGACATGCAGTTGATGAGGTTGCCCTGGAAATAGCGCTGGATCGAACCTTCCAAGGCTTCGTGATATTGGCGCAGTACCCGCACGCGCCCACCGAGCCCTTCCGCGCTGGCTTCCGAGCTGGACTGATTGTCCACCTTTACCCCGTCAACGCCTTGCCGGTACAGGTGGCGGTGGTAATCCTGGTAAAAGCGGTAGATATCCTCCGGCGCGACCACGCCGGCCACGGTGCGCGCCGCATTCTGCTCGTCCGTGCGATAAGACCGGATGCCCGGCGAGAAATGCTCGGTCACCGGTTGCACGCGATATTGCGGGAAGGCTTCCGGTTCCACGCCCGCCCAGTACCCCTGGAACGCATGCCAGACAATGAAGGTCTGCACGCCGAACTCCCCTTTGGCCATGGCCACGGTGGGGGCCACATCGCCGGGAAACTTCTCATTCGCGGCAAAGGACGTTAAGCGGTGCGGCCCGCCGGTGTTGGAAAGGGCCAGCACGGATTGCCACCCGTCGTCGAGAATAAGGTAGCGCGGTTGCACGCCGCCGTCGGCAAAGCTCTGCAACCCCTCGCGCACCTTGTCATGCGACACCTGCTGGTAGAAGGCATCCCAGGTGCACCAGCCGAACGAATCGATGAAGGCCGGCAGCGGTTTCTCTTCCCGCAGGCGAACGGTCTGCAACCGGCCGGCGACACTCCGCGCCGCGTCATGCATCAGCACATACGGATCATCGCCGACCGCCACGAACAGCGCGCTGGCCCCGACGCCCATGGTGGTCGTATCGCCGGTTTCCAGGATCAACAGCACCTGATCGTCGTCGCGCCCTTCCAGCACCCCGCGGAACGGCTCGTCAAGGATGGGCAAGAAAAGGGCATACTGGTGATCAGGCAATTCGGCCAGCAGGAACTGCGTCTCCACCGGAATCTCCCGCCCCTGCGTTCCCGCCGCCGTGCGCATCCACCAGGGATGGTTGCGGTGACAGCACACGAAGCGCCGCATGTCGGCAATCTGCCCGACGGGGAAGACATGCCGATCGTTCTTCTCCTCGGCAACCGCGCGGAGATACGCCCCCACGCCAAGCGCATCAGGCTCGGTCGTGATATTCTCCGGCATCTCGACCAGCACGGAATAGCCGTTGATTGTGAGTGAAGATTGCTGTAGTTCAATAGTTGCCATGGCGATTTCCTATTCCTTCCGGCACATTGTACCCGGAGCGTTGCAACCTCTGTCAATAGCGGCACCTGCGGTTAATTGCTGGCCTGCTCTGGCGCATGGCCTAGATACCGCCGGGCTGCAATGTAACCTAATCCGGCGGTAATCAGGCACACGATCCCGCCAAGGAGAATGGGAGCCCGTGCGCCCAGCGCATCAGCGAGCCAACCAGACAGCGGACCGCCCAGCGGCGCTGTGCCAATGAGCAGCACCGATTGTAGCGCGAGCACTCGTCCATGCATTTCGGGGTTGGCTTCGACCTGTGCGATAGTGGTTGTCGAGGTCATATAGAGGACACTGGACATACCGAGGAGAAAGACCACCGGCACGGCAATGCCGACGCCGGGCACCGCTGCGAGCAGGAGCATGGTCAGCCCGAGCGCCACGGCGCCAATGATGATATTCCGCATACTCACCAGACGCCGGTGGGCAACCACCAGCGAACTGACCACGGCGCCGAAGCTGTAAAGGGAATACAGTATCGTGAACACGCCTTCCGTACTGTGCAGCGACCTGGTGACAAAGAGCGGAAGGGTGACATTGAAGTTGTAGGCCAGCGTGCCGATCGCCGCCAGCATGCCGAAGCTGATCCACAACACCGGGGTAGCCATCACGTAGCGCAAGCCTTCGCGGACGCTGCCCTTGCTGCCGGGGGTGTGCGGCCGGCGATGGAGTTCTTCCGGCCGCATAATCACGAGGCACACCAGCACCGCCAGGTAGGTGATGGCGTCGATGGTAAAGCACCAGCCATACCCCAGTGTCACCACCAGCAAGCCGGCCAGCGCGGGACCGAAGATGCGCGAGACATTGACAATGGTGCTGTAGAGCACGACGGCGTTCGGGAGATCCTCGGTCGTGACCATCTCGGAGACGAAGGAGCGCCGGAGCGGGTTGTCAAACGCCAGCAGGATGCCTCCGCCCGCGGCAATAGCATACAGCCCGGCGAGCGGCGGATGCGGCATGAACGCCAGGATGGCCAGCCCCACCGATTGCGCCATCTCCAGGCTCTGAGTGAGTAATAAAAACCGCCGCTTATCCGAGCGGTCGGCCACTGCGCCGGCCCATATGGAAAGCAGCAGGATCGGGCCATACTGGCAGGCGGTCAGCAATCCGATCGCCAGGCCGCTGTGCGTAATCTTCAGGATCAGCAATGTCAGGGCGACATTGGTGAGCCAATTGCCCGTATTGGAGATCATCTGGCCGGTGAAAAACAGCCGGAAGTTGCGCGAGCGCAGGGAGATGAACGTCTTTTTAATCGTCTGGCGGATTCGCATGGCACCTTTACGCAAACCGGAACAGCGCCGGCGCCGGCAGGATCTCGCGGGTATACGGCCTGATATACGTGCCGTCCAGCGCTGCGCCTTGCCGCAGCGTGCCATCCGGCGCGAAGCAGCGGTGTACCAGCGAGGCATCGGTCTCGTAGCCGGGCACCTTCTCACCGAGCATAAGGCTCATGCGGTAGAACCACTGCACCTCGTCGACCGTGCCGTCATCCCAGCGCAACGTGAGCGTGCCGACGTTGTCGGGTGCGGTGGCTTTCGCTTCCGCCGTCACCCGCGGGCAGTCGGTGCCGCAGTACGGGATGATCACGGTGGTCAGTTCCGCCCATTGATCACGCATCTCAGGCAAGCGCTGGGTGAGCTGCGGCGCCGGCACGATGGTGGGCTGAAAGGCCGGGCCATTCACCCAGCCGCGCACCGGTTCAGACTGGCCTTCGCGCACTAGCCACTCCGTGCCCTTCGGCTGCAGCGGGAACAGCATCAGGAGATTGGCATCCGCATAGCTGGTGGTGAGCCGGCCAGTCTCTTCATCGAGGCGCAATCCCGCCCCGCCTTCGCAGAACTGCCAGTTGCTCTCCAACGAGGGGATATCCTCGTCGGTTTCGGGGTCGGCCAGGCGCTGGCGGAACAGGCTGTCGATCATGATGATAGCGCGACCGTGAATCCACAGCATTGCGCGGTGGTGGCTGGCCCAGATGCCACGGCCCATCGGCGTGATGTAACTGAATTGCGCCTCGCCGGGATAATAGCCGCCCGCGTAGTCCGAGCAGACGAAGTCGTAACCCTCGCAATGCCGGTAAGCCGTCCCCACCGGGTCCACCCGGCACTGGTTCCACCCGTTCAGGTTCAGCGTATTGTGCGAGCGCGTGGCCTTGCTGTACTGGCCGATGGGTCCTTGCGAATAGACGCCGGTGTCGGTCAGCCAACCTGCCTCACACAGCAGCGTGCGCCTGTGGGCGTGCACCTGCACGGTGTTGCGGCTGAAATGCGCATGGTCGCCGCCCCATTTCGTGGCGTCGAAGGTCAGGTAGGTGGCATCCTCCCCCCAGCCGTCGCGCAGGAAAGCGTGGCCCGCGTCGGGGAACCACTGGTGCGCCGGCGGCATGTCGTCCGGCAGGCCGTTGCGCTCCTGGAATGCGCGGCGGAGTTCCGCGGCATAATTCTGCACCCGGCCGCTGCGGATGGCGTTGGAATCATGCATGCCGTTCTCGTCACCGTTCGGCCGGGTGGCGCCCAGGGCGTAATCCCACGCGCGCGCCATCTTCTCCGTATCGAAGGTGATGCCCAGCTCCGGCTGCGCCTGCCCGAGCTGATGCCAGGCGTCCATCATCCACAACGGCCAGGTGTGGTAATGCGGATTCCGCTCGATATGCACGCCGTCCGGCAGGAACTGGCGGAAAAAGGCGTCATTCAGCGCCGCCAGCCCGAACGCGCGCCAGCGCGCCGCTTCCGGCAGGAAGGATAACCGCAGGCCATTGAGCAGCAGGCTGTCCGCCTGCGCGATGCGCCAGTTCATGCTTTCCTGGCTGGCGTGGTCCAGCATGAAGTTCAGTAACGCGCTGCCGGTGTCGACGATGCGGCCGGCGAATGCATCATCAAACGCCGGGCTGGCCAGCAAATACGGCAGCGTGCCCACCCACCCCGGCACCGCGGTGTTGCCCACGGTAAAAGAGATCCCCAGCGTCATCGCCTGGGTGCGCAGCGCGTCAACCGTTGCCAGCTCCGCCTCCAGCCGCTCCCGCCCCGCCACGGCATACCGCTCTTCGCCGGTCGCATGATACGCGGCCGCCAGGAAATCCAGCGGCCCTCTGCCGCACAGCGGATTGTCCACCTCCGCCAGCTTCTCCCCCCGCAGCGCCGCCTCCGCAAACCGCTGCATGCGCCCATCCCACGCCGGCAACCGCTCGCCCCATGCCGCGGTCAGACGGCGATGGTTGTCCATAAATGTCTCACGATGAAAAGAAACCGTCATCATGCCCCACTCCCGAGATCTCCGGCAGCTCTAGCGACACGCAACCGGACAGAAGATTCTTTCGCCGCTGCGAATCGCCCCCCTTCATCCGTCCCCTTTGCGCCTTTGCGAGCAACCTTCGTCCCCAAAAAGGAGGGTCAAAAATACTTGGGGACACAGGTAAAGGTAATTGCTGAATCAACGCACTCAGCACACTCCCGACAACTCGATGTTTAAAACAAGCGAATAATGGGTATACAAACGGCATTCCATCAGCTGAGCCATCGAAGCCATACCTTCCCTATCTCCCATTTGACTTCATTATCGATCGCCGACACCCTCTGGCAAATATATGGTTGTTATGTCAACTCATATCCTGCGACCGCCCTCCCGCCCGAAGGGCCTTCGACTGCCGGGAGGCGCCACCCGGCAGCAGCCTCCTCGGGGGAGAAAATCTTACCTATCAAATCGATGTTTTTTTTCGAATTTCACGCTCATGCTGTCACTGTTATCACCAATGATCCGTTCTCAACTGATAATCACTACAGGTATTTCACGTGAAACATCTGTTTTGAAAGCGATGCCATCGTCAATCCAGTGCTCACCGGCTCATGCATGGTGGCACGGCCCACGTCTCTCTCCCCCTGCCCCGCTGTAGGCGTCTGCGTTGACCGGGACGCGGCTGAGATGAGTGGGTAACAGGCTTACCTGGTATCGTTATCGTGATTAGGTCACAGGACGTAAATGTTACGAGAAATACACATCAGTACATACATGTCTGCGAGGTGATGGCACCTTCCATAAACCATGTTGGACAATACTCCGTGGTTATCAAAACGAGATGGGGGTGGCGAATGAATAGCATTATGATACGGTTCAAGGTAATTGACTTCGATCGGTGGAAGGCTGCATTCGATGCGAATGAATCATGGCGGCGGACCAGCGGAGAGCAAAACTATCGCGTCTTTAGCGATACCGATGACCCATTGATGATTACCGTGCTACTCGGCTGGGATAGCCCGGACTACGGGCAATCCTTCATCAATTCCCCACAGCTTCGCCGCAAGATGCAGGATGGTGGCGTTGTGGGTGAGCCAACGTTTTTCCTGCTCAAAGACCTGTAAAGGATGCTGGTCAACCGGCAGAAGATAAGCGGCAAATACCCCACAGGTTCCAAAGGCGAGGGACTGGTCGTTGAGGATTGCGTAGTGTATGGCGGTAGCACGGCCGTCGAGGCGAACCGCTCACAGCGCCTGCGCTTCAGCCGCAACGTGCTCAAGGCCGGGCTAGCGGGCTTGCTATAGCCGGCTGAACTGGGCGGACGATGGAGACGACCCAATCAGTGGCATGCTCCATGACTATGCCCTTTTCCTGTGTAAGATGGCATAACGGAACACAAGTCGAGTCCAGACCCTCACCGTATCAATCAGCAGGCGAGGGCCTGGATTCGACCTATTGTCTACTTCACGGGAATCCGCACCAGGTCGCCATATCCCAGCTTCGGCAGGGTGATGGTCCAGGCTCCGTTCTCCACCTTCACCGGGAGGGTGCCGCAAAAGGAGGAAATGGCCTCTGCAGGCGTCCCGGCCCCAGCCGGCGGGCGGATGGTGAGCGTGACCGGGTTGCCATCCGGCTTGTTGTAGTTGGCAATGGGCAGGATGAAGGCGCCATTGCCTTGAATCAGGCGGGTATCAAGGTACCCCGGCGTGGTCACTTGCGCCTTCACACCGGCGACGGTCAGCGGTGAGATAAGCAGTTGCGCGGCGAATTTGTCATAATTTGTCACGTCGCGGTGCACGCCCATGGCACGGTCCGGCACCCAGATCGGGTTCGTCAGCCCGGTCCACAGATAAGCCATGCCCGGCAGCGCGGCGAGGAAATAGACCTTGCCTTTGCCGACCGTGCGCATGATCATCGCCGGCGATTTGTCATCCTGGAAGGTGGCCAGCACCTGCGCGCCTTTCACCGGCGTGAACCGTTCTCGATACGCCAGCGCCGGGAATTGCCAGCCCTTGCCGACCACCTGGGTGAGCGGCTTCAGGAAAGGCAGCTCCTGCGAAGTGCGCATGAAGGTATCTTTCTCCTGAATGGTGCGCGAAGCCACGCCGACGAACTGCTGCAGCGCCGGGTTCGCTTCTTTATACGTGCCGTAACGGCCGACGCCGGCGGTGGCGAAGACGACACCGCCGGCCTTCACCCATTTGTCCAGCGCGGGCACCAGGTTGCCGGGGATGCATTCGCCGACCAGGAAGATCACTTTGTAGCCGTCGAGCACCTTCGGATTGAGCACGTCCTCTTCGACCAGGATATCCGGCGAAGAGCCGGCAAAGGTCAACGCGGTATAAATGCCCACGCGATCCTGGTGGAAGGTCAGCCGGTCGTTACGGAAATTCCGCGCTTTCGCGTCGAAGTTGTCATCCGCGATCTTCGCATGATCCCAGCGCTCGGTGCTGTCGCTGACCAGCAGCGCGACCTTCGACGGCACCACTTGCGACGTCTCGAGCACATCTTCGACCATGCCCATGGAATGCGTGATATCGCGGATAGCCACCCAGCGGGCGGTGTCACGGAAATCGATGTAATTTTCGGTGAACGACTCATTCATGCCGATGCCGAAGAAGTCCAGGTTCTTCACGCCGTGCGCCAGGTGGGTGAACGCCGTGCGGCGGAAGTCGCCATCGGTATTGCCGGGTGAATGCGGCATGGTGTATTGCCGATTGATCGCCTTCGGATTGAAGCGCATGCCGGCGCGGAAGTGCTCGGAGACGAAGCCGTTGATCATCGGCGTCACCTGGCCGAGCTGCCAGAAGTATTCGCTGTGGCAGCCAAAGTCCGCGGCGCCGCGGCGGAACCACTTGATATACATGGTGGAATGCGGGTAGTAATACGGGTAGCAGGAGTAATTCGCCCCGCAGAGCACATCAGGCCCCAGTGCTTTTTTCACCGCCTTTACGCCCTGCGCCACCCAGTCGATGGAGACATTCTCGTAGAAGATGGTGGAATCGACGAAGAGCTTCGGTTTCTCGACCGCCGCTTCCGCGCTGGAGTCCGGACGCAATTTGGTGACGTCCAGCTTCCCCCAGGATTTGCGCCAGTAGTCCGCCGGTTTGTAACCCGGACGATTAGCCTTCAGCCACTGCTGCCACAGCGGGACGATCATCTCCTGCGGCGTCTGTTTTGTATCTTTGACCGCTTTCTGTTTTTCCTGGTTCATATAGGTGAACCACTCACCGAAACTGATTTCATCGCCATAGCTGAACCAGCGTACGTAAGGAAGCGCGCCGGGTTTGATCATCGTCTTTTTCGCCGTGGCGATATTGTCCGGCGTGGGCGGCCAGCGGTATTGCCCGGGGTCGGCCGATTCGCTCTTCGTCGGGCCCAGGCCCACCCGCTGAAGGATCTTCAATTCGACCCCGGTCGGATAGCCGGTGTTGCGCATGCCGATATCGGCAAAGAGTCGGGCATAATTGCGGCAATACTGGGTGTCCTCGGTATACGGCATGCAACCGCCGTAACAAAGCGGTAGCGTGGGCACTTTGCCTGGCGCGGGCGTGGCCTTGACTGCGGCGAGAATGTTCTGCTGCGCCGTCAACACACTGATCGCCTTCTCGCCCTTGCCCGGATAGGGCGGCAGAAAGATGCCGGCCGTGGCGTCCGCCGAGGTGACGGTTTCTTCAGGGGCGGTAGTGCCGATGGCGCGCACGGCTACCTTATACGGCTGCACGCTGCCGGTGAACCAGAAACAGCTGGTATGTGCGGTATCCTGAATATCCAACGGGATCCAGGCCGTGCTCTGCCCGGGGGCTACCTGGGTCGCGGTGGCTTCGGGCGGCCGGTTATACCACGGCTCCCGGTTAGAGTATTGCGACGCGCTGAAGTCCGCCGGTTTCGTGCCCAGGTTGGTATACTGCACTTCATAGCGCGCGCCTATGGTATGCATGAACGCTTCCAGAATGCGGTAATAGTTCAACTTATATTCCTGCCGCCAGGCGTCTTTGGTGTCGCTGGTCAGGTACAGGCAATCGACGTTGCGGTCGGTGGTTTTACCGGTGATCTGCGGCTGGTCGACCGTCTGCAGCCACAACCGCGCCGGACCGGCCGTCAATGCCGGCACTTCCAACAGCTCCTCGTCAATGCCCTCATTTCCCCAGGGAGGATCATATTGCGCCTGTGTTAATTCCTGCTCCTGGAAGGCGATCCGCAGGTTGTCCTTTGCGCCCATCACCTTCTCGGCCACAATCTTGCCGTTCTGCTCGATCGCCACCTTGAAGCGGCTTTCAGTGAACGGCATGTATTCGTAACGCACCCACAGGCGGTAGGGGCCGGTTTGCGGCACGGTGATATCCCGGTAGGCGGATGCCGCGGCATCAGCGCCGGCGGCATGCAGAAACCGCTCGCCCGAGCAATGACTGAAGCCGATGATATCGGCGCAGTAGTTGCCTTCGCCCATTTTCATGGAGCGCCAACCCTGCTGGACGGTGAAGTCTTCGGCTTCCACGGCGACAGCGGGGGCCAGTTTGAACGGCTGCTGGGCCTGCGCGTTCACGCTGACCAGGAGAGCGAACAGTATGGTGCACAATAGGGTCAACCACTTCATGAATAATACCTCCACAGGAATCAACAACTGGATGTTATGCTTTCACCTGGCGGGACGAGAATCCTTTTCTCATTCGCTGCCATGGCGATCAGGAGTAATAGCCGTCCGCCTCCACCACCGCACGCATAGCCCGCAGTATGGCGTCATCGGCATCGGCCGGGGTTTCGCAGCCCGAACTGAGAATAAAACCGCCGCCGGGTTTGCCGGCAAGGAGGGTCTGTCGGCATTCAGCCTGGAATTCCTCGACGGCGCCAAGGAAGCTGGTCGTGTTGACGTTACCTTTCAGCGCGACTTTGCCCCCCGCATGCGCCTTCGCCCAGGCCAGGTCGACCTGGGTATCGATCTCCAGACAGTCGGCGCCGCTGGCCACCATCAGGTCGAAGATGCGCGTGCTGTCGCCGCACACATGCAGCACCACGGCAACCCCGGCGGGCTTCAACGCCTCGATGAGCTGGCAGTCGAACGGCCAGACCACCTCTTCATAGAGGGCGCGTCCCAACAGACCGGCGGTGGATTCGCCGAACTGGATACCATGGCACCCCGTGCGCGCCATCGCCAGCCCATAGGCAATGGCAACATCGCGGCAGAAGGCGAGGATATCCTTCATCTCGTCCGGGCTGTCGATGAGCAGCGTCATCGCCCGATCCATACCCATGAGGGTGGATGCCAGTTGGAAGGGACCGGAGTCAATATTGCTGATGATGAAGCGCCGGTCGCCAACCTGTTCTGCAGCGAGACGGGAGGCTTCGATGACGACCGGCATACGACCGCTGGTCTTCGGGTCAGGCACCGACAGCGCCGCCAGTCCAGCCGCATCGGTGAGCAGGGGGTCGGTCCAGAACGGATAGGAGTCGGCATTCGGGAAGATGATGCGTCCGCCCAGCGCCTCGTAGATAATGACGTTATCCGAGCTGATATACAGACCGTCGAAATCATAAGCTTCACAATGGTCGATGGCCGCCTGGGCGAGCACTTCCGGATTGGTATGGAAGTCATATTGCCGAATGCCCGCCCGCCGGATGGCGCGCGTCAAGACGGAAGGCGCCACCGGCACCCGATCCGGTGTGCCCCCATGGATAGCGCATTGGTAACGTTCGACGGTGTGCATTTTCTGCCCCCTGGAATCGCCTTCTCGTTATCTTCGCATATTAGAGGTGACGGATATAGGATAAATCAATCAACTTTTTGGTATTTCTTACGATATGACAGTGGGGATATTCCGGAATAACGCCGGAAGGCATGGTGGAAATTGGCTAGATCGCGATACCCCACACTCAAGGCCACGTCGGTCACCGAATGGCCGGTTTCGACCAGCAGGCGGGCCGCATGCTGTAGGCAGCGGGTGATAATATACGCTTTCGGCGAGCATCCGGCCAGGCGGCGGAAGATGGCGCTGAATTGGGAGATGGACAACGCGGCTTGCTCCGCCATCTCCGTTAACGTGATCGGTTCAAACAGATGGCGATCAAGCCGGGCTTTCACCGCCAGCACGCGCTGCTCGGTGGGTGACATCGTCAGGCTCATGTGTTCCTGCTGCAGCATGCGCAGCACCGACAACGCCACCAGCCGGCTCAGGGCATCGGCAATCTGGGTATGGTAAGGAGCAGACTGTGCATACTCCGCCGCGCATTCGTCGAGTAAGTGTTCGAGGCTATGAAAGAACAGGGGATCATGAAGTAATCGAACCGAGCGATGTGCTAACGCGTTGGATATCGTCAAATCGCTTGTCTGGTTGCCCATCAACGGCTGATGAACCGCGGTGGGTGACACCTCGATCCCGAACACGCAAAGGTGATCATCGATTTCGAGCGCATGCCGGCATGCGATAGGGAGATAGAGCACATGGCCCGGTGACAACTCGACCGTCTCCCCCGCATCAATAATCATGCGTCCCGTCCCATGCATCACCAGGTCCACCTCAAAGCCGGGATGGGCATGCCGGGTAATGCGGACAGGCGTGGCCTCCCTGAACGCCGGCACCCCGCGCAAACGCGCCTGGCGCAACTCGGGGCTGACATGATCCAGGCCTTCCGGTGCGTAATCTGCCAGGTACAGGCGGTAGGGCATGGCCTGATACGGCGCGGTGCCGCCGGGAGCATTACGCATGGGGCGTGTTGCCATGGTCACATCCATCTCATCGAAAGTAATGATGGGTATATCATAGAAGATGTCCAGCAGGTAATGCAATACATAAATCGGAAGATCCACCAAATGCTCGATTGATTCCACCTATACCAGGCAGTGAAATATCGTTATTATAACGAAGGACAAGACCAACCATCTCAATGAGGTATCTCACCATGTGGCAACTCGAACGCCCGACCCCGGCTTTGCCGTCCTCCTATTTCTGGACCTGGGACCACAGCACCAATTGGATGCTGGACGATCCGGGCAACCTGACGTTCGGGTGCTATAACACCTACCTCAAACGGCCGGAAACCTATCTGGGGGACTACCGGCGGATGACCGACCTGTGCGCCGGTCTGGGCATCAAAGGCATCCTCATCTGGGGGTTCCTGCGTGATTCACATGGCGGCGTGGATTATGGCAAGCGCGTGGCTGATTATGCGGCGTCCAAGGGTGTGGCTATCATGCCTGGCGTCGGCACGACCCATTACGGCGGCATCTATTTCGAGGGTGACCATCCGTATTGTATCAACACGTTTCTGCGCGATCACCCGGATGCGCGCATGGTCGGCGAGGATGGCGAGCCGTATCAGGGCGGTGTGTGCCCCAGCCACCCGGCGTTTCGCGCATGGATGAGCGAAGGGTTGGACTGGCTCTTTCGCGAGTTCACCATCGGCGGGGTGAATCTGGAAAATGGCGATTTTCTGGTCTGCCACTGCCCACGCTGCCAGGCGCACAAGGCGGACTGGCCCGCGGATGATCCGGAATTTTTCCGTCAGCAGGCGATGAGTTACATCCCGGCGCTGGAAGACCTGGCGCCCCACATGACGAAGCACCTGATCACCTGGGCCACCTACACCGGCTTCGTGCCCGGCAGCAAAGATGAATATCGCACAGGCACCTACCTGAAAGGCAACATGTTCTGCCAGCGCCCGGCCCTGATCGACCGCATCCCGCCGCAATCCATTACCCAGTGGACCCTGACCGGCATGGTGCGCCAGGCGAATGACCCCGACCCATCGCTGCGCCCGCTGCCGCTCAGCGCATACCTGGATGACGGCGTGCCGGAGGCGGCGCTGACGTATCCTGGCTGGCCGGCTGACCTGCGCGCGCCCGGTGTCCGCGGCGTGGGGTTTTTGCACCAGGGCAGCCAGTGGTGCGGCGACCGCTACGAGCTGTTCATCAGCACGATCAAAGAGGGTTGCCTGTGCGCTTATCGCGCCGGGCTGGAGGGTGTCTCCATCATGAACGAAACCACCCCACAGCATGTGCCCTCGGCGCTGAATTACCTGGCCTTCTCCCACTTCATCCACTGGCCGGAAGACACGCTGCGCGACTTTGGGCGTAAAACCCTCGGGCAAATCCTGGAAAGTCCTGACGAGGGTGAGACCTATATCGAACTGCTCGTCGCGCTGGAAGGCGGTTCACTAACCGAGGAGCAGACCAAACGCATTGCCGACATTAGAATGCCGATGGCTCACACGATTTGCGCCTGGTCGGACCGCGACAACCTGCGCATCCTTGACCGCTGGCGCTTCTGGGATTGGCTGCAGATGCAGGCAACCCACGGATTGGCGAACCGGATGCGCGTTGCCACTTTTTTATAAGCAGTCATGACAATAATCGTCGATGGCATGCGGGCATCAGTTCGATGCCGTGACTGACAACCCATTTAACCGAGCAGGTGCTCTTGATGATATGCCGCCAGTGCCTGCGCTGCAACGATCATGCCCGCGGTGTTCGGGTGCGCCTGCCAGTGCTCCATATCCATGTACCAGGTCGCGCCTTCGTGCTTGTAGTTGCGCTCGGAGGCCGTGCGAATGTCGAGGGGCGGCAACAGGTCCTTTTCCGCGACTAACGCATCGATGCGGCGGCACATCGCATCGTAGCGTTCGGTGCTGTCGCCGGTACAATAATCGCCAATGCCGACGCCGCGAAACCAGTCGTAGACCAGGATGCTGCGGATATGACGCGCCGTCAGGTTGTCGATAATGCGCCCCACCTGCGCTTTCCAGACATCCGGCGGCGTGTTCAAGTCGTTGGCCATGATGGCGATCACCGCGCAGTCGAGATCGGCGGGCAGCGGTTCATCCTCACGGACAAAGATGCGGCCGAGGAAATCGTTGCCTTGCGGGTCCCAATCCGCCGCCGTGCCGCCGGAGTAGCCTTCGTTGAATACCTGGATCGCGCCCGGTGGGAGGAAATCGGCGGTGCGCACCACCCAGCCCGGCCCGCCGGTGTTCTCCGGGGTCGAGCCGTCTCCCCAGCGCGGTTTCACCCCGAAGCAGCCGTAGTTCCATCCACCTTCCGGCAGGTGCGGCGCATTCGCTGTCGGGGGACGTGGTCGTAAGTCCGACGGCGAAGTTTCCACACCGTCGCCAGCGCCTTTGACGATGGAGTGGCCGATAGCCACTATTTTCAATGTCTTTACGGCAGTCATCTGACGGCGATCTCCAGACTGACAATCGTCACGGCATTCGCTTGTTTTTCAGCAGGCGTGCTGCCAATCATGCTGTTGTTGAAGAGCATGATCTCGTTCCACCCCTCGCGGATCACGGCGGGATCGAAGCGAAAGGCCAGCGCCTGGTGCTCGGGCAGGTGGTGGGTATAGCTGCCGGCGGGAGAGATGAGCGTATCGGTTAACCGGCCTTCGTGGTTCGGCCAGCCGTCGTTGAAGCTGACGGAAAGATCGGGCGCTTCGTCGCGTTTTTCAAAAACCACGTGGACAAAGACATCCCGGCAAGTGGCCGGCTCCGCCGTCATAGACAGCCGAAATTGCCGCCGCCAGCGTGGCTGCAATACGGCGGGAAGCTGCTCAGGCGCTTCGAAGGGCGGTATCCAGCAGTCGCCGATCATAGTGGAGAGGGTGTAATTCTTCGCCGTGCCGCGCAGGCGGTCCAGGTGCGGCAGATCGGCGATGGCTGAGTAGTTCCACCGCGGCTTGCCTTTGCTCTCGTGGCGGGTATCGCGAGCGAAGAAATTGAAGTATTCCAGGCCGTCCACACCCAGCGCCAGCTTGCCGGCGGCATTACCACGCTGGAATTCCGGACTGCCGGGCATCAGCCGCGCACCGCGGCGGTCCGTGGTCGGGTCAAAACCATACACCCAGTTGGGCGCCGCCTCGATGACGCCATACAGGGTGACGTCGTCGCCGAGTTCCACCCGATACTGATCATATGGCAGGTCCCAGGAGGTTTGCCAGAAGTTGCTCACGCTCACGAAATCCACCAGTCCGGCCTGCGCGATGGCACGCACATCCAGCCCGATATCACGCAGCAGGCCGAAGTTCGGCGGGATGCGCAATCCGAGGGCGAAATGACGGTTATGCCGACGGCCCGCCGCCAGCGTCAACTCGCGCACCTGGCGGTGGAAGTCGATCATCATCTCGATGTCTTCCGGTGAGGCGACCGGCTCGCAGCAGATTGGGTTGCGCAGCCAGTCCAGCTCCAGGCCTTCGAAATCGTAGTCCTCCACCAGTTCGGCGATCACGGTGAGGAAAAACTCCCGCACCGCCGGTTTCGTGTAATCCAGACCGGCAAAATAGCTCCAGATGCGCTGCGGATGCCCGGGCCAGGTGCCGGACCATTGGCCGCGCAGGCGATTGGCCGGCTCGCGGAAGGGCGGGCAGTTGATAAAGCTGTCCGGGTTGGTGCAGGCGTGCACGTCGTTCATGCGCACGGTGACCCACGGCGACATGCCATGCTGGCGACAGGCGCACGCGATCTCCGCGGGCCAGTCCACGCCGGCGTCGAGCAGGTCGAGATAGCGGTCAGCGGCGGCGAGCAGCAGATCGATGTGCGCCTCAACCGCCTCCGGCGGACCGATGACGCCGTCGCAAGCCACCTGGCTGCGGACAAATTCACGGTCGCCCCGTCGGTACCCCTGGTAGATATGCGGCGTCCGCTTGCTGGGCCACCAGTTGCCTTGCGCCTGCGGATTGCACAGGTAGGCATCGAAGCCGTAGCCGGCCAGCGTGGCGATGTGATCGTGAAAGACGCGTGCGGTATAGGGTCCGCCGCTGGGATGGTAAATCTCCGGCTCGAAGAAGAGATAGGTCGAATCGCCGGTGAACAGGTTGCGATTATTGGGAAGTCTCATCGGTCATCTGCCGCCTTTACGGTGATAAATGTCAATCCGGTCTCGCGGGTAATCTCCGGCAGCGGTGTGCCCGCCGCGTTCAGGTCTTCGGTTTCTTGCCAGGTGACGGGCGGGAATCTGCGTACCGTGCCCTCGCGTGGCTGTGCGGGCGTAAAATCATAGGACATCACTACCTCATCATACCCGATGGCACGCAAGCAGGTATAGCCGGTGCTCTGTGCCGCCGGCGAGACGGGGAAGTGCCCACTCCACGAGCCGATGGACTATATTCCTTGATGAGCGAACTCCAGGGGGAAGCCTAATCGATGAATGAGAGGGTGCTGACCAATACAAACGGAGACGTGCTAGTGCATATCCCGATGACTTTGACGAAACGTCAGGGGAGGAAGCAGATTGTCTTGCCGGCAGGGAGTGAGACTGCATGCGCGCGCCAGGACATTACCGTCGACCCGGTTGCGCTGTCCATCGCCAAAGGGTTTCGCTGGCAGGAATTGCTAAATAACGGCACCTATCCCACGGTGCGGGCATTGGCGAAAGCCATGAAGCAGGATAGCGCCTATGTCGCCCGCACGATCCGGCTCACCTTGCTGGCGCCAGATATCATCGAGGCGGTGATGACCGGCCAGTGTCCACCTGGATTGACGCTCAAGCGGCTTTCAAGGGAATTTCCCATCCTCTGGGATGAGCAGCGGCGCTTATTCGCCGTTTTGCTCGTTAGCAGAAATTGATGGCGCCCAAAACACCATAAGATCAGTGTGCATGTCAGATGGAGAGAACTCGGGGTACTGCGAGGCGATATTTTGGGCATTGGAACCGACGCTGATCCCGAGGGAGGAACCATCGGTGAAATGGATAATGATCCCCTCCCGCTCATGCAGCTCAAGATGGCTTTCTTCAACCCCATATTCAATGGCACGGATGGTCTTACCTTCGACCATTTTGAGCTCTTCAAACTTGAACTCTGGCATAGGTTTGCCAATAATCTTTGGAAGCAGGTGAGACACTGCATCCTCCCTCCGCAAACAGATTTCCGCCGAAGCAGAAAGCACTTTCTCTAGCCATGTGCGCAATACATCTAGTCCCTGGGCGATGGCTGTTAGATCATCATGGAAAGCCTGGAGGCGGCGTCCCATAGGTGGTGGAAATTCCCGGAGCATAGCCGGGGCTAGGTAAATAGGCCAGCGTGTCGAACATTTCGAGTAACTCCTACATCACTGGAAGAGAGGGACACGCTGTGAAGCA